>Ga0070741_10003522_pt1 | contig 38739 bp, 30 predicted proteins | sample Coa_R1_4_FD_66440 | JGI IMG/M metagenome (GOLD analysis project Ga0070741, IMG submission 66440) | Surface soil microbial communities from Centralia Pennsylvania, which are recovering from an underground coalmine fire - Coalmine... | ecosystem: Environmental > Terrestrial > Soil > Unclassified ... | reverse complement strand
AGCCCCCCCCCCAATCAAAAGCAGCGATCCACTAATACGATTCAGCAACTCGCCCTTCCGGTCCCGGCGATTTCGAGCAAGCGTGGTTTTCAAAACGCCGCGACGAGCCCGACGAATGCGTTGTGAAGCCCGTTTTCTCAATCGGTCAGCTGGATTTCTCGACTGTGAAGCCCGTTTTCTCAAGTGTGCGCATCGACTTCACGGTTGTTGATCTCGATTTCTCAATTGCCGGCATCTGCAACGCTTCCGCGCATTCGGACAACCCAATTGTCGAGATGGAAACCTGCTTCGTCGATGTCGCCGGATCGATTGTCGATCCCGACAATGCAATTGCTGATGCCCGCAACGCCCTCGCCGATGCTGTCGCTTCCATTGTGGCAATCCGCAATGCCGCTTTCGGGATGCAAACCTGCGCGGCGCGCGCGACGTCCTGATGGGCGTCTATCGGGCGAACCCGAAAAAAGCTCGGCGACTGCGACTTCACCCGTCGATGACTCGCCCCGCTCCACGAGCGCCAGCCCTGAGCCTGCGCCAAAAGGCTAGGGAGGAGGCCGACTGCCCACCCGTGGCCATTCGGTTTGCGCCTTCGTGGCTCACGAGCTGATGGCAGCCGGCTCCATTATCGCCGAATGCAGGACCAGGAATGGTAGGGGCGATTGACCCTAATCGCCCGCAGGCAGTTCGGTGAACCGCCCCTACCACGCACCGCTACAAAAAAGTGCCGCCGCAGTGTTCCCCAGAACCTGCGGCGGCGATTTGGATTTTCCGTGATTCTCTGCTGCCGTCCCCAAACGGCATCACGGAAGAATCGACAAATTGTCTAAGCTTTGCGACGGCGCGAACGCTGCCAGACGGCGAGCATTCCCATTCCGCCGAAGAGCATCGCCCACGTGGCGGGTTCGGGAACGGCTTGCAGGGCAATGTCGTTGCCGGCACTTGAGTCGCCGCTGGCTGCGTAGGTGAGGTTAAAGCTCTGGCCGTTGATGCTCACCAGCGTGCCTTCGGTGCCGCCGTAGGTATTGGTGCCGCTGTTATCCACGATGGTGATGCCGCTGAAGGCGCCGTTCACCGCGCCATTGCCATTATTGAGGATGACGTAAAGCACGTCGCTTCCAGTCGGCGCGTAGCCGCTGGCGAAGCTGAAGGTCGCGTCGCCTGAGAGGCTCAGGCCATTGTTTGCTGTGGTGGTGATCTTGTCACCCGCGGTGGTGTCGTTGATCTGGAGCGAGAGATGTGCTCCAGCGCTCTCGGTGAAGCTGCTGGCGGTGAGATTGCCCACGGTCGCAGTGTTGTTGACGCTGGGCGAGAGCGTGCCGCCGCTGCTGACGGTGAGCGCGCCCACTGAGCCCGTGCCGCCCAGGGTGCCGCCGTTGTTAACCGTGGTGGTGCTGCCGGCCAGCGAGCCTGCGACAATGATCGTGCCGGAGTTAACGGTGGTCGTGCCCGTGAAGCCGTTGCTGTTACCCGTCAGCACTTGCGTGCCGCTGCCGTTCATCGTCAGCGCGCCCGTGCCGGTGATGACGTAGCTCGAGCTAACGGTGCCGGAGCGGTTGAAGGCCAGCGTGCCGTTATCGGTCACACCACTGGTGCTGCCGATCGAGCCGTCGTGGCCGGCGGTGCCGTCGCCGAGTTGCAGCGTCGCACCGCTGGTGATGGTGGTCGCCCCCGAGTAGCTGCTGACGCCGGTGAGCACCTGTGTGCCCGCGCCGTTGACTGTCACCGCACCCGTGCCACTGATCGAATAGGCGGACGAGACAGTGCCGAAGCGGTTGAAGGCCAGCGTTGCATTGTCGGTCACACCGGAGGTGCCGGCGATGGTGCCGTCATGACCGCTGGTGCCGTCGCCGAGCTGCAGCGTGCCGTTGCTGATGATCGTCGCGCCGGTGTAGGTATTGTTGCCGGTCAGCAGCATCGTTCCATTGCCGGTTTTGGTCAGCGCACCTGCAGCGCTGGCGTGGGAACCGTCTTGATCAATCAGCGTTGCGGCCACGAGCAGATCGGTCCCGGCGGTCACATCGGCGACATTGAACGTTGTAGGCGCCGCAAGGTGATAACCGTTCGTTGTGGCGCTGGTGCCGCCGCCAACGGTGCCGCTCGAAGCCGTGATGGTGGACATCGAGGTGCCGCCTACAGTGACCGTGCCGCGCAGGTTATACATCTGATAGGCGTTGTTTCCCGAGCCACCCTGGCCGGTGAGTGTGCCGCCGTTGAGTTGAATTGGACCGAGTGTGTTGAATGTCGTGCCGCCATTCGTGACCGTCGCGCCGGCGTTGATGACCAGCGTCGCGCTCGAGCTAGTGAGCGCGCTGCCGAGCGAATCTGGTCCGAGGAATTGCAACGTCGAACCATTGTTCACATTGATGTTGCGAGCGATGAGCGGGTTGCCCAATGCGCTGTTGGTCGGGTTGTCCACGTTGTTGCTTGCGTTCACCGCCAGCGTGCCGCCATTGACGTTCACATCGCCCGTGAATGTGCTAGCCGCATTGGTCAGCGTCAGCGTGCCCGCGCTGTTCTTGGTCAAGCCGCCGTCGGTCGCGTTGTCGCCACCGATGTTGCTGTGAAGCAGTGCCTGCGCGACGGTGACGTTGTTGCTATTGGTGTCAATGATCGCACCGCCGTTACGGACATTCGCACGCGCGGTTCCACCAGTGCCGAGGTTCATGAACGTGCCGCTCGTGACGGCAGCTTTCAACGTGCCGCCATTGAAGTTAAACGTTCTACTCGGTAGCGTTCCTGTGGAAATGATTTGCGGCACGGTCAGAATTCCGCCATTTAGATTGTAGGTATTGCTGGCAGTTGCCGCACCCGACTGGGCCATATCCAGCACGCCCGTGCCACCGATCGTTGTCGCGTTGTCGCTGTAGAAGGATACATTTCCACCATTCTGGTTGAACACGTTGGTGCCAGCCGAGGCAGTATTTCCAGTGCTGAACTTGATGGACGAGTTCGTATTTAGATTCAAGTTGCCACTGCTGATGTCCACTTGCCCACGAGCCGTATCAAATTCCTGAAGCATCAACGTCTTGGCAGTAGTAGTGCCTACATTCACGGTTCCGCCAGTGATATTCAGGTAGCCGAGATTGCCGGCTCCCGCATAACCAAGAACGACGTCACCGGCCGATGTCAACGTGCCACCACTCACATTCACAGTGCCGGTTACAGTATTCTGGTTGTTATTGCCACGAGCAACGACGAGCGTGCCCACGGTCGCAGTGCCACTTGTGATATTCAAGGTGCCGGTGCCGTTAACACCAGTGCCATTGAGATCGGAACCGCCGACACGAACCTCGCTGCTTGCGTTGTTAAAGGTGCCACCGTTCAGATTAACTGTGCCGGCGCCACTTCTATAACCAATGTAGGTTAATCCGGTGCTGGCATTGGTGAACGAGGACGAACCGTTGATGTTCAGCGTGCCACTTCCATTCTGGCCGATGAATCGGGTCGCATTGCCCAGGAGCGATACGCTGGAGGAATCGTTCAAGGTCATCGTGTAGTTCGACCCGGCAGACTCCGCGAAGTTAAAGGCACCGCCACTGTTCAGAGTATATGACGAGGTGTTGTTGAGCGTGAACGAGCCTTTCGGCAGGTTCAATCCACTGTCGCCGTTGTAACCGCCGCTGAATTGTCCTGAGGTGACCGAAGCGTTGTTATTGATAACCAAGTCAGACGAGACGGCGCCCACACCATTGCCTCGGCCAATTGAAAGCCAAGTGCTGATATTGAGCGCGCCAGCATCAATCTGAATCTTTGCATTCTGGCCGGCTCCACCGTGTGCAACCACTCCGCCGATCACGAGTTCGCCGGTGACAGTATTGGTGCCGCCAGCGAGGAGAAGCGTTCCTTCGCGCACCACCATCGGGAAGAAGGCATTGCTCGGAATATTGCCATTCGCAGCCACACCAGTCCATGTGCTGCCGTTGGAAAGCGTCAATGTGCCCGATCCGGTCTTGAGCAAGGAAGCGCCGGTGGCGCCGGTGGCTTGAGAAATCGTTGTATTGCCCGCGCCAGCTACTGTTAGCAGATTCGCGCCGGTGTTCACCGTGCCGCTTACTGTCAACGTGCCGGCGTCATTTTGGATTGTGCCCGCACCGGTAAGAGTGACATTGCGGTTCGCGCCGAGGTCAAAACCGCTGGCAGTTGTCTCCAGCGTGCCGCCGCCGCTGAGGGCAATCGTATTCGTCGCAGAGCTGTCGCCGATGTTGTTGGCAGCGCTGATCTTCAATGTGCCGCCACTGATAGTCGTCACGCCGCTGTAGGTATTCGCATTCGTCAGCGTAAGGCTTCCAGTTCCACTCTTGGTAAGTGCGAGCACGCCCGATCCGCTGCCATTTTGGAGCACACCATTAAAAGTGTCCGTGCCCGTCGTGTTATCAGTCAGAGTAGCCGTGCCGGAGGCGATAGCAGCGCTTTCAATAGTTACGCCACTCGTGCTTCCGTTGATACCGGCAACGGTCGTGTTGTTGCCGTTGAGTTGCAAATCTGCGGCACCACCGAAGGTCAGCGCATTCACCGTGCCCAACGCGTTGGTCGCTCCGAGTCGGACTGTGCCGGTGTTAATCGTCACACCGCCAGTGAAGGTGTTGGTCGCGTTCAATTGAGTCAGGCCCGCCTGATTTAGAACCACACCGAGCGTGCCGGTGCCATTGCCGATCACACCGCTGAGTGTAACCCCGCCCGTGCCCGTGCCATTCAAGGTCAGAGTCGTCGCTCCGGAGAGCGCGGTGATACCAGTGCTAACGGTTAACGCATTCGAGTTGCTGTTGTTTGCCCAGTTCTGGCTGCCATTTACGGTTACAGCGCCGGTGCCGCTGATCGTCGCGCTTGAATTGGAGGTAGCTGCCAGCGTGACGCCGCCCGAACCGGTCGTCAGCGTATTTCCATTCGTGTTGATCACGGTCGAGGTGATGCCAGTGCCGGCTGGAACGTCGAATGTCAGGCTCTTGATTTGATATCCGCCGTCCAATTGGGTATTCAGCGTGCCACTGACTCCCACCGCATTTGCCGCGGTGAAGATCGTATCGGTTGTTGCGCCAGGCACCTGAAGCGGATCTGTGAGGCCATCCGCTGTCGTGGACCAGTTGCTCACATTCACAGTGGAACCAGAGCCCCACTTGTTCAGCGAATCACCGCTGCTACCACTGCCGAGGCCAGTCCAGTAAGCGATGGCAGGTGTTGCGTTGCCGGAAATTGTCAGGTTTGCGGCGGTGCTTGTAGAATCAGCAAAGCTGAATTGGTAGAAGCCCGTCGGCTTGGTGCCGAGCGTAAAGTTACTGCCCGAGATGCCGCCGGTGGCGCTCAGGAAGGTGTAAGTGCCCGATTGCAGCGCGTTGCCGGTTAGCAGACTGAGGTTGACGGTGCTGGTGCCGGCCAATGTTGCCGCGCCACCCGCCGAGATTAGGTCAATCGTCCCGGTCCCGATGTCGAGGCCGAGCGTCGCTGCGTTGAGCGTGATCCCGCCACCAATTGTTAGTGTATTCACAGTGGTATCCGCCAGACTGACGGTTCCGCTCGAAGTCAAAGTCCCGCCTGCGCCGTTTCCGATATTTGTGTTTCCTTTGACCAGCAAAGTTGTGCCCGCGCTGCCGGTCACTGCGGTGTTACCCAGTGCGCCCGTGTTCGCGCCGCTATGATCGATGACAATGGTTCCGACATTCAGATTCGTCGCACCAGTGTGGCTGCTCGAACCGGTGAGCGTGAGCGTGCCGGCGCCAGTCTTGGCCAGGGCCAGATTATTTTGATTGGTGCCCGCGCCTCCGAGCGCGCCACCATAAGTAACAGCGCCTGCATTGTTGACGGTCAGGGTGGAGACGCTCGCATTACCGCCTACCACCGCGTTAGCGGTGCCGCTGCCGGATGTCGTCAGGCTGGTTACCGTGGTATTGACCGCACCACTGCTGTCGCCTAACTGGAAGAGGCCGCTGGTGCCGCCGCTGCCCAAAGTCATCGTATTACTGAGCAGCACGCCGCCCGTTCCCAATACCAACGTCCCCTGTTGCACGGCAGTTGCGCCGCTGTAGCTGTTCGAGCCGGTGAGTGTCATGATACCGTTGCCCGTTTTGGTAAGGCCGATGTTCGCAATAGCGGGATTGGCGATGAGCCTCGCGGATACATTCAAGTCCGAGGCCGGAGTCGCGCTGCCGCGGGTAACGTTGAAGGTGACGACACCATTGGCAACGTTCTGGTTTTGGAAACTGATGGGAGTGCCGCTGATCGTTGCCGCATTGCCGCTCGCGTCCGAAGTCGCGGCGACTGTCCCGCTCAATGAATACTCTCCCAAGCCATCGGTGACGGTGGCGGAGCCGGTCAGCGTGCCGCCCGTCATGGTCAGACCGTTCCACAATGTGACACGAGTGCCACTGCCCATATTGGTGATGGTGCCGCCGCTGTTGATGGTCGGGACGTTTTTGCCGGTGGTGAAGCCCAAGGCGTCCGCGACGTTCAGCGCCAGCGTGCCGCCATTGTTGACGGTGACGGAAGCCGAGGTGGCATTGGTGGTGTTCATCTGCAACGTGCCGCCGCTGACGGTCGTTGCGCCGGTGTAAGTATTCGCGCCGCTGAGCGTCATCGTGCCTGTGCCAGTCTTGGTCAGACTGCCGCCGCCGCTCATGATTCCCGAATAAGTTGTGCTGGCGTTATTCCCACCGACCGTGAGCGCCACGGAGTTGCCGGCAGCCAGGTTTCCTTCATTAATCTCGGTCAGCGTAATAGGGCTGCTGCCCGAGAGAGCGCCAAAAGTGAAGCTATCGCCGACAACGCTTGCAGTGCCGGCGGTTTCAAAAAGAACGGGGCTGGCTCCCCACGCCGCTGAGCCGACACCATTCGTGCCAGTGGCATTGACGGTCGCAAACTGAAGCACGGTATTTCCATTAACTCCGAGATAGTTGGTGTTAGAGGTGCTCCCACTGCCGGCGATGTTGACCGTGCCGGAGTAGGTGTTGGAGTTATTCGTGAACATCACGATGGACTGGTTGAAGTTATTGTTAAGCGTGTTATTGTTCCCAGCGCTCGCTTCGGCGATGGCGCCGTTGCCGCCCACGCCGGCCTGCTCGAGAACCAGATTTCCCGAGCCGCTCACGACGCCATCGACGAACACGCCCTTGCTTTGACCCGTGGTGCCGGAGCCCGTATAGGCACCCGAGGCACCGTTATAGGTCGAACCGATAAAACCGCCGGCAGAATTAACTGTGACGTTGCCGGTGACGTGAGAATAACCGTCAAGCGACCACAGGGCACCGCCATTGAGAACCACAGCGTTGGCAAGAGTAAGCAGCGTGCCGCCAACCGACCCGGTGCTGCCTTGGAGATGCATCTCATAGGCGGCACCCTGATTTATCGTCAAGGATCCCGTCCCGATGGGACCTGCCGTGACGGAGCCCGCTGCGCCCGTAGTGCTCAGCCTGCTTCCAAGTATGCCGCTATCGACAATCGTCCCGCCGGTGTAAGTGCTTCCATACATCAACGTCAATGCCCCAGGACCAGTCTTGACCAATTTTGTGGGGTTCGCGCCATTGATGATGTTGGTCCATATCCGCCAATTAGTCGCGTCGCCGGTATTATTGTTATACTGGGCATCGGCGACATCGACAAACAATTCGCCACTGGACAAACCCGAAGTAATCGCGCCGGTCCCTGCCGTGCTGCCGGTGTTGTTGTTGAGCAACCATCTGCTGATGCCGCTCATGATAATGCCGCCGCTGCCAACAGTCAGCGTTGCACCGCTGCCGACAGAAAAGTCGGCTCCTTGCTTCAGCGAGTTGATGGTGCCGCTGACGTTAACCTGGGTAGTGGCAGCTTGGGCAGTATTATTCCAATTCTGAGTTGCCACCGGGGCAGTGACACCTGTGACAGCCGTATAGCCAGAGTAAGTGCCGATCGTGCCACTGGTCACGGCAACAAAATCTGCCGTGGCGGTAGAGGCGCCCGAGTTGCCCACGGTAGCCCAGCCACCGAGAATGCCGTTGGTATTCGTTGACGTGGTGGTGATGGCGCCCGTTGTGCCGAAATTCACCGCACCGCCGACGTTGTGAGTGATGGCACCCAATGCGAGCGTATCGCCTGCAACGGCGTTGATGATGGAGGCTCCGGAATTAACGGTGGTGCTGGCAAAAGTCTGCGTCGTGTTGCCGGTGCGAGTATAGTTGAGCGCGCCGCCACCGAGCGTAAGAATGCTGCTGGAACTGATCGAGCCGTTCGCGGTGCTGCCGCCCAGATCAAGCGTGCCGCTGGTGATCGTCGTCGCGCCGGTGTAAGTATTCGCACCGGTGAGCGTCAGCGTCGTGGCAGCGCCGACGCCGGTTTTGGTCAGGGCACCCGCCCCGCTGAGTGCTCCACTGTAGGTGCCGGTGTTGCTGCCAACAACCAACGTCACGGCGTTGGAGCCGGTGTCGGTCAACGCTTCATCGCTTGCGCCCGCCAGCCCGCCAACATTGAAGGTGCCGATGCCGGTGCTAAAAGTAAGCCCATTGGTCGTGCTGATTGTGACCGCGCTGTTCTGCACGGCATTCGCATTGCCGAGCTGCAAAGCCCCGCCGGAGATGGTTGTCGCGCCGGTGAAGGTGTTCGCGGCGTTGAGAGTTGCGGTGCCAATGCCGGTTTTGGACAAACTCACCGTGCCACTGCTGTTAGTAACGGTATTGTTTAATATCCAGTTACCCGTGCCGGTGAGGAGAAATGTGTGAGCGCCGCCGCCGCCCGTGCCCAGGACCACGTCCGAATTAATCGTCGCTACGTTAGTGGAATCGTTGCTGAACGTCTGCGTGCCAGCGGCTCCACCCATGGTCACATTGAACGTGCCAGAACCATTACCGAGCGTGAAAGCACCCGCGCCACCTGCAATCGTGATGCCAGCGAGACGGAGAGCGCCGAGATTCGCCCCGGAATCAATGGCCACCGAACCGGTTTGCAGTGAGCTAAGACTGAGCGTGATCCCACCGTTTCCCGCGGCGCCCGCAAACCCGGTCCCGGCGTAGTTCAATGAGAGCGAACCTGCGACAAGACCATTAAAGAGCGCCGTATCAGTAGCGGAAACACTGGGCAGCGTATCGTTACTCCAGTTCGCAGCCGCATCGAAAGTCGTTCCATCACCTGTGGCATCCCATGTTTGAGTGGCTGCTTGTGCGGAGGGTGCGATAAACGCGGCTGCGCAGGTGACTAGCAGTGCGAGAATGCAATTACGGGTGGCAAATTGCATGCGATACGGGCTACGCAAAATAATTGCGGATGTTTGTTTGATTTTCATGTGACTTGGGGATGGAGAGGTTCCAACAGCGAGGGACGCCGTGGGGGGGATTAGCAATAATAAGATGGAATTAAATGTTTGCAGCAGCTATTTGATGTTCCCGTTAACAGAGGCGAAAGAATATGCGGACTGCGAGAATGTTGCGCAGGGGATGCATATAGTTTTTCATGCGGGGGTGGTGATTACGGGATTGAATTGCGGGGACGGGGTGGGAGAATTTCTACGAATGGCGCTCGCTTTCAAACAAATGGTTACTAATGCGATTTAGTAACCAGGAGGTTCGTAAGAGAGCGCTTTAAGCAAACGGGAGGATTTTTGGGGGCTCATCTAACTACCTGATACTGCATCAGACGCAAATCGGGCGATGTGCTGTTTCCCGTGCTTGTTGTGGCGATTTCCGTAGTCCACCTCTGTTGATTTCCAAGGCAAAACTCCGGGCGCCTTGGGCAAGTCAGCCGTTGTCTTGGGCAAAACCGGTGTCGACTTGGGCAAGACGCGGGATTTCTTGGGCAAGTCAGTCTCGACTTTGGCAAGACTTCCGCCGTCTTGGACAAGGCGAACGCCGATGTTGGCAAGACGACGCTGGTTTTGCCCAAGACTTGCGTCGACTTGGGCAAGTCGTTCGTGAACCTGGGCAAGACAGTGTCCATTTTGGGCAAGACAGGAGCCGCCTTGGGCAAGGCGTCGCGAGTTTTGCCCAAGAAGCGAGTCGACTTGGGCAAGTAGTCGGACACCTTGGGCAAACCTTGCACTTTCTTGGGCAAGTCGCTCCAGAACTTGGGCAAGTCAGCGAGGGTTTTGCCCAAGTCCCACGGAGATTTTGGCAAAACGAAGGCGAATCAGGCGAGACGGGCTGCCATCTCGCGTGTGATGCGCCAGTGGAGTGGTTCGTCGGCGAGGTAGCGTTTGAATTCTTCCACCATGTAGCTGCCGAGGCGGCGGCACTCGGGGCCGAGCGAGCCCGCGATATGTGGCGTGAGAATGACATTCGGCAGCACCAGCAAGGGCGAGTCGAGCGGCACCGGCTCGACATTGCAGACATCCAGGACGGCAAAGAGATCCGGTCGCTGCAGCAAAGATGCGATCATCTCCTCTTCGCGCACGATCGGGCCGCGGGCGGTGTTGACGAAAGTTGCGCCGGGTTTCATCAGCGAAAAATGTTCCCTGGTAATCATCCCGCGGGTCTCTTCCTTGCTCGGCGCGTGCAGCGAAACGACGTCGCCAAACTCAAAAGCTTCCTCGAGCGTGCAAACCTCCACACCTAGAAGAGCCGCTTCGGCCTTGGTCAAAAAAGGATCGTAGACGATGCAGCGGAGATCAAACGGCTTTAGTAGCTCAATCACTCTGCGCGCGATCATTCCGCAGCCGATGAGTGCGACCGTCGAATGATAAGCGCCGATTACACGACGTGTATGATCGCCCCAACCTTCGCCGCGTTTCACGCCGGCTTCGAAGCGCCAGAAATTTTTGAGGCTCAGCAAAACCGTCGCCAGCGTGTATTCCGCGACCGGCCTTGCATTTGCTGCGTAGGCGCTGCTGATGACGATTTCGCGCTCCCAAAATGCAGGCGAAGTGCAGTAGCCGATCGTTCCAGCGCCATAAAAAACCGCCTTCAGGTTCGGCGCAGCTTGCACGAAAGTTTCATCCATCATCGGCGCGCCCCAGCCGGAGAAGATCACTTCCGCATCGGCTAAAAGATCGAGCTGCTCACGGATCGACTCGCGCGTTTGCGCCGGCGCATAAAAATCGGCGAGATGCTCGAGTTCCGCACGTTCTTCCGGCCCGTAGATTAAATCGACCGACCTGGCATCCATCACGAACAGCGCCTTTGGATTTTTGCGAACGCCATCGAGCGTATTTTGAAATCGCGTCTGCGTTTCCGCGCGCGCTGAAATGGGAGCGATCATCGGTTCCACCTTCACCGCTTATCCATCGCACCGTTATCGCCGGGCAAAATGCATTTTCAGCTTATGCGGTTTAGCAGATTTGCCACTGATGCGATTTAGCGATTAGTTTGCAATGCGCGCAATCTCGCGCTCTGCATTTGCCAGTGAAGGAAAATCCCCCGCCTCAACGTGTGACTTTAAAGGACATCGCCCGCGCCGTCGGACTCTCGCCCGGCGGCGTTTCGCTCGCGATGCGCAACAGCCCGGAAGTGACGAAGGAAACCTGCGAGCGGGTGCAACGCGTCGCGCGCGAAATGGGCTACCGCCCAAATCCGATGGCCACGAGTCTCGCGCAATGGCGACGCAGCTCTAAAACACAGCCCCTGCAAGCCTCCATGGCTTGGCTCAACTTCTGGCCGGACCCGAAAAAGCTGCACAGCTATGCCGAGTTCGATTGTTACTGGCGAGGCGCGAGGCAATCCGCGGAAAAATTCGGTTATCGTCTCGAGGAATTCGCCTGCCACAATATGCGAGCTTCCCGGCTCTTGGAAATTCTCGAGGCGCGCGGCATTCACGGCATCATTCTCCCGCCGTATCCCGGAGAGTTTCCAAACGATTTCGTGCAGTTCCAGTGGGACCGTTTTTCGACGGTGCGTTTGGCGCGCCACGGCGACCATCCGGTGTCGCATTTCGTCATCAGCGCACAGGCGGAAAATGCGATTCTCGCGTTCGACAAGATGCGCGAGAAAGGCTACGAGCGGATTGGTTACGCCGGTCCTTGGCATCGCCCGCGCAGGTTCGGCGCAGGATTTGTATGGGCAGAAATGCATTTATTTGAAGAGTTGCGGCTGTCGCCTTTTCTCTATCACAGTGCCGAACTATCAAAGGCGCAAAAGCCGTTTGAAGCCTGGCTGAAAGAATATCAGCCGGACGCGATTCTTACCGAAACACCGGAACTCCCGCGCATGCTGGAAAAGGCCGGGCTTCGCGTCGGAAAAGACATCGGGCTCGCCGCGACGAATGTGCTCGATAGTCCGGTCAGCGCAGGGATCCATCCGAACGGCGAGGAAATCGGACGCGTCGCCGTGCTGGTGCTTATTTCACTCATCAACGACAACGACCGCGGCACTCCGCCGATTCGGCGCGAAGTGCTCATTCACGGAAGCTGGGTTGATGGCGCGAGCCTGCCGGAGCGCAGCGCTCTTACTTCGCCGAGATCTGCAAAACGTTGATCGAATACGGCGCCAGCGTGTGCGTGAAAGTGCGCGCAAAGTCGTTCGCTTTTGATTTTACCGGCACGATTTTCGTCGGCTCCTGGATGCTGTTCGTGTCTTCGAGTTTCGCCGCGCTGAGGGCGATCGTTGTTCCTTCACGCGCGACTTGCTTTGCGCCTTTCAACTCGACCTGCACCGGTTGCGCGACCGGCGCTGTGTTGACAATTTTTAAAAAAATCGTGCCGCTCGTGTCCGCGCGTGTCGCCACGAAAAAAAGCGACGGCACTTCCTTCAAGCCGGGCTTTTCCTGGGGCTGCGTGGGAACATTTTGCGCGGCGATCGGCACAATCGTGTCGCCGAGATATTGGCCAAACATCACCTGCGCGTAATACGACGGCGAGCCGTAACTATTCAGCGCGTCGTAGCCGATTAGGTTCGGCCGCCATTGATATGCGCCGTGGTTGACGTTCACAAAAAGCGGCGCGGAGCAATTCATCACGACGATGTCCGAATTGCGCTCCATGCCTGTCATCCACGCCGCATCGCCGAGAGCGGCCAACATGTTTGGCGTCGGCGCCAGAACCTTCGAACGTTGATCCCACGGCGGAAAACTCGTTTCATGCGATGCCCATTCGCCGACGAAAATTTTCGGCCCCTTGCGATCGTAATCATCGTAATGCATCGCGTCCTCCTCGAATGCCCATGCATTGCGATAATAGTGCTCGTCGATCGCGTCCGGCGTTCGCTCTTTCATCGCGAATTTTCTGCCGAGAGTATCGCGACCGCCAATCGTGGAGATCAATTGCAACTGCGGATACTTCGCTTTGATCGCGTCGTAAAATTGCACGAAGCGGCCTTCGTAGCTGCCCGATTCGTCAAAGCCATCTTCGTTTCCGATTTCGACATACGTGAGCTTGAATGGTGCGGGATGTCCATCTTTCGCGCGCTGCGCGCCCCATTTCGTGCTGGTGTCGCCGATGACGTATTCGATCTCCTCGAGCGCCTCGTCAACGAACGGCTGCAGCAGCGGACCGCGCGACACGTAGTCGCCTTTTAACGTGTAGCCCGCAAACACTGCGAGCAGCGGCTCCATTTTCAAATCCTCGCACCATTCCAAAAATTCGAGCAACCCCATGCCGTCGCTCGCGCGATAACCCCAGCAGCCAGGATGACCGGGCCGCTGCTCGAGCGGGCCGAGCGTTTTTTTCCAGTCGAATCGCGAGTGAAACCAGTCGCCCTCGAGGAAATTGCCGCCGGGCAGCCGCAAAAATTTCGGCTTCATGTCGGCCAAAAGCTGCATGATATCGACACGATTGCCATTCGAACGGTTGTTAAACGTCGGCGGAAAAAGCGAAACGAGGTTGAACCAATACGTGCCGGCGCCGCTCGTGGTGATCACGAAGCGATTGTTCGCCGAAGGCTGCGCGTCTTTGCCGGTCGTAAGTGTGATCTCGTAGCGCTGCCATTCGCTTGTGATGTTTTGTGTTTGCGCTTTCGCAAAAATTTTTGCGCCGTCATTGCTCTCGATGCTTACGGTGAGCGGCGAAAGAGCGCCGTTGCTCTTAGCATAAAATGACGCGCGGTAAGTTGTGTCCGGCTTTACCGAAATTCCCCAAAATCCATCATTCGCGACGCCCGCTTCTGCTTTCGCATCGAGCTTGAGGCACGTTTTTAACACCGCATTAATCGGCTCTGAATCGTCGAGCGTGATCGCTGCGCTACTGTCGCCGTGCTGCACGACCGACCAATGCGCCGGTGCCTTCGGGTCGTCTTTGAAGATACGGTTCTGGATCAACTCCGCATAAATTCCGCCATCGTAGGAATGGTTGATCTCCTCGGTCATCAAGCCGTAGAGCATTGGACTCACTTTCGCACCGGGCTTGGTGAGATCGAGCTCCAGCTTCGGCAGCGGCTTTGCGGCGTCTTCAGAATGCAAAACGCCTGGAAAAATAATCGTTAACGCAGCGGAAATAGCAATGAGGTGTTTCATGGGGGGCGAGCCACCATTCCCAAATCACACCCGATGCGTCTATGCGAAAATACGCGCGACGATGCCGAGCTTTCTGATGCGGTTCATTGCTGCGTTTTTTTCGGCGGCTCCATTTCCTTTGCGACGACGTAGCAGCGATGCAGAAAATCAGAAACGGCGACGACGCCGAAGATGCTCGCGACAAAACGCGTCACACGCGGCACCGCGGCGAGTCCGAAACTCAGCCCGGTGCTGATCCAAACTTCGATGCAATATGGACAGCTAATCAGGCTGCCGATCGCGCGCCTCATTCCGCGACCGCGCGGCTCCTCATCGACCTCGGCGGCGCCAGTTGCCTTTTCAAATTTCGTGAATGGCGCGCGCAACGGCATCGCGATTTTGTCGAGCGCGATGACGCGGCTCAGCTTGTGTGTCGCCAGCGCGAGCAGCAGCAAATCGCGCAACGCAAATCGCTCCGGCAGCCGGTTTTCTTTTTTCAAAAAAAGCAGCAGTGACGAAATGACGCCGCCATACACCGCGAGCAGCGTCGCGTAATTTGGCAGAAGCTCCGTGTCCTGCGCGTAACCGTCGAAAAGTTCCTTCGCGATTTTTTTCGGCACTTCTTTTGCCGCGTTGGCGACCGTTTTCATACTTCGAATTCGTGGTTGCGCAAATGCGCGGTTGTTGCAAAGCAGCCGCAAATCTATGTTCGCGCACATGAAGCTCGATCAAGTCGCCACGCAGTTTTACACCATTCGCGATTTCTGCCAGACCTCCGCCGGGTTCGCCGAGTCATGCAAAAAAGTGCGCGGGATCGGCTATCGCGCGATCCAGCTTTCCGGACTCGGGCCAATTTCTGATGACGAAATCGTTCGTGTCTGCGCGGGTGAAGGACTGACGATCTGCGCAACGCACGAGCCGGGAAACGTGATTCTTTCCAGCCCAAAACAGGTCGTTGAACGTCTGCAAAAACTCGGATGCCGCTACACATCTTATCCGTATCCGGGCGGTGTAAATTTATCCGGGATCGACACGCTGCGCGAGTTCGTCGCAAAGCTCGACCACGCCGGCTCGGTGCTGCGCGAAGCGGGGCTCGCGCTGACTTACCACAACCACGCGATGGAATTTCACAAAGTGAATGGCCGCACAATTCTCGACTGGATTTATGACGAGAGCCGCGCGGAAAATTTGCAGGCGGAAATCGATACGTATTGGGTGCAAGCCGGCGGCGCGGATCCCGTCGCGTGGTGCCGCAAACTCAAGGGCCGGCTGCCTTTGCTGCATCTCAAAGATTGCACCGGCATGCTCGATAATCGCACTGCGTTTTGCGAGATCGGCAACGGCAATCTCGATTTCGTGCGAATCATCGACGCCGCCGAGCAATCGGGCTGCGAGTGGTTCATCGTCGAGCAGGACACGTGTCCGGGCGATCCGTTCGATTCGCTAAAAATCAGCTTCGATTACATCGCCACGAATCTTGTGCGCGGTTGACGGAGGGGCGAGTCCCATCCGCTTACGAATATTTCAGCACGACCTGGAAAACGACGTTGCCCGCGTCGCGGCAGCGGTCGATGACCTTTTCCACCAGTTCGTAGAGATCTTTCAAAACAACCACTTCCTTCGCGTCGGCCGTTCCTTGATAGAGCTCGCGCAAACGCTCCGTCATCAATTTGTCGGCGTCGCCTTCGATCGTTTGCAGTCGTTCGTAGCTGTCCGAGATTTCCTCGACGTGCGCTTTTTTCCGAAGCTCGCGAACCATCGACGAAACCGTTTCGGTTGCCTGCTCAAGCAGCCCGACCTGGACGGAAATGCGCTCTGCGGAAATTTGCTGCGGTGCGATTTGCAGGAGTTGACCGATTTTTTCGATGTTTTTCGGAATGCGATAAAGCGCGTGGGAAAGCGCCTCGATGTCCTCCCGCTCAATCGGTGTGACGAAATTGCGGCAAAGCTGCTTTGTGATTTCCGTCGTAATGCGCTTGTGTTTGCGACGGCTCTGCGCGAGTTCGGCGAGGGGATCGTCGATGCGCTGCATGAATTTCGGCATCAGCCGCGAAAGGAGCGCGGCACTGTTTTTTGCCTCGTCGGCGCTTTCCTCGAGCAGGTCGTAGAATTTTTCGTCACGACCGAAAATGCGCTTTAGCGAAATCACGCGGACACGTTTACCGAGAGCTGCGCGGCAGCAAAAGCGCAAATTTTCCGCTACGCCTGCTTCACGCTGTGCGAGTGCCGGATGTCTTTGCCGCGGTAAAGATAAAAGACGTCCTCGGCGATATTCGACGCGTGATCGGCCACCCGCTCGAGCGCCTTTGCGACGATGATCAGGTTCAGGCAACGCGCGATCGTTTTCGGATCTTCCGTCATATAGGTCGTAAGCTCGCGGATGAGCTGGCGATTGATTGCGTCGACGGTTCGGTCGCGCGCGATGATTTCGATCGCAAGATCCGGCTTCGACTCGATGAACGCGGTGATCGCGTCACGCAACATTTCGCGACCCGTTTCCGCCATGAGCGGAATGTCGATGTATGGCTTGAGCAGCGGCTCTTTATTCAAGTCGCGCGTGCGTCGGGCGATCGTCGTCGCCTGGTCGCCAATTCGCTCGAGGTTGGACGAAATTTTTGACGCGGCGAGCATGAAGCGGCAATCGGTCGCGACCGGCGCGTGCGTCGCCATGTAGGTGATCACCATTTCGTCCACCTGAATCTCGAGCTGATCGATCTGTGAATCCTCGGTTTCGACCATATCGACGAGTTTGTCATCGCGATCGACGAGCGCTTTCATCGCGAGCGTGAGGTTGCGATCCGCGAGACTCGACATCATGAGCAAAGTCTCGCGGATGCGCGAAAGCTGGGTTTCAAAGACATTCATCGCTTGTTAAATCAACCGAAACGACCGGTAATGTAATCCTCCGTCTGCTTTTGGCTCGGGTTCGTGAAAATCTTCTCCGTTTTCGCGAACTCGATCAGCCGGCCCAAATAAAAGAACGCCGTGTAATCCGAGCAGCGTCCAGCCTGCTGCATGTTGTGCGTGACGATCACGATCGTGTATTGCTTTTTGAGCTCGTAAATCAGCTCCTCGACCTTCGCGGTTGCGATCGGGTCGAGCGCCGAGCAGGGCTCGTCCATCAAAATAATTTCCGGCTCGACCGCCACGGCGCGCGCGATGCAAAGACGCTGCTGCTGTCCGCCGGAAAGACTGATGCCGGGCCGGTTGAGATCGTTTTTGACTTCGTCCCAGAGCGCCGCCATGCGCAATGCTTTTTCCATGCGCTCGTCGAGATACGCGCGGTCGCGCACGCCATTGAGGCGCAGCCCGACGATTACGTTCTCCGCGATCGACATCGTCGGGAACGGATTCGATTTTTGAAATACCATGCCGATGCGACGGCGGACGACGCACGGATCAATTTTCGGTGCGTATAAATCTTCGCCAAAAAGCCGGATCGAGCCTTCGTGCCGTGCAGTTGGCACGAGCTCGTGCATGCGGTTCAAGCAGCGCAGAAACGTCGATTTTCCGCAACCGCTCGGGCCGATGATCGCGGTGACGCTTTGCGCCGGAATATCGATCGTTGTGTTAAAAATTGTTTGTTTCTGACCATACCACACCGAGAGGTCGTTCACCTCAAATGCGATTGCCGGCGACTGCTCCGCGTCCGTCATCGCGTGCAGGGCGGCTGTGTCCGCCGAAATGGTAGATTCATGTTCCATGACGTTTTTCATTTAGCGAGGGCTGCGCTTCGGCTGCGCGTCAGGAATCGCACAGCAACATTAACAAGAAAAGTCATCGACACCAGCACCAACGCGCCGGCCCAAGCCTGGCGGTGCCAGTCGTCATAAGGCGAAATCGCATACGCGAAAATTTGCAGCGGCAGCGCGGCAATCGGGTCGTGCAGGTTGTGATTCCAAAAACGGTTGCCGAACGCCGTGAAAAGCAGCGGCGCCGTCTCGCCCGCGACACGCGCGAGCGCAAGCAGCACGCCGGTGACGAGTCCTTTCAACGCTGTTTTTAACACGATGTGCAGCGTCATTTTCCATCGCGCAATGCCGAGCGCGAGCGCCGCTTCACGGTAACCGTTCGGCACGAGCAGGAGCACTTCCTCGCTCATTCGGACAATCAGCGGAATCATGATGAAACCAAGCGCGACGCCGCCGGCGAGCGCGGAAAACGATTTTACCGGAACCACGATCAAGCCGTAAACGACAATACCCCAGATGATCGACGGCACACCGTTGAGAATGTCGCAAATGAAACGCAAAAGCCAATTCACGCGCACCGAGCCGTATTCCGCGAGATAAACGCCGCCAAGCACTCCAGTCGGCACGCCGATTAAGGCCGCGATGCCAAGCAACTCAAACGTGCCGACGATCGCATTGGCCATACCGCCGCCGATTTCGCCGACGGGTTTCGGCAGGTTTGTAAAAAAGCTCCAGTTCACCGCGCTAGCGCCTTCGCGCAGCAGATGAAAAAAGACCAGCCCGAGCGGCGCAATCACGAGCACCGCGCAGAGCAGGCAAAGCGCGGAGACGAGCCCGCTCTTGATTTTTCGCCAGCGATAAAACGACTCCCGCATGGCTTATTGAACGGCTCCCGCCGAAGTGTTGACGAATGTTTTGACCAGCAGCTGCGCGATCAAATTTACCGCGATCGTGACGCCGAAAAGCACGAGTCCGACCTCGAAAAGCGCGGAGAGATAAACGTCGGTTGTCGCCTCGGTGAACTCGTTTGCGATGACGCTCGCGAGCGTGTAGCCGGGCGCGAAAAGCGACGCGACAATTTGCGGCGTATTGCCGATGACCATCGTCACGGCCATCGTCTCGCCGAGCGCGCGGCCGAGGCCGAGCACAACTGCGCCGAAGAGTCCATTTTTTGCGTAGCTCAGCACGGCGATTCGCGTGACTTCCCATCGCGTCGCACCTAGTCCGTAAGCCGCTTCGCGTTGCAAATCGGGCACTGAGCGCAAAATTTCCCGCGAAACCGACGTGATGATCGGCAGGATCATGATCGCAACGATAATTCCGCCGGCGAGCATGCTAACGCCGTAAATCGGGCCGGTGAACAGCGGCAAAAAACCAAGCGTTTTTTTCAGCCATGGAAATACTGCGAGCCGCAAAAACGGCACCATCACGAATACGCCCCAGAGACCGAGGATCACGCTCGGGATTGCAGCGAGCATTTCAATCAGCGAAACAAGCGGTTGGCGAATCCACATTGGTGCGAGTTCGGTCAGAAAAACCGCCGTCGCGATGCTGAGCGGAACCGCAATGACCAGCGCGATGAGCGAAGAAATGAGCGTGCCATAGATGAACGGCAGAGCCCCGAATTCCTCGGCGACCGGGTCCCATTTCGATGTGTTTAAAAAGTGAAAGCCGAATTTGTGAATCGCGAGCGATGAATTGCGCCAAAGCTGCCAGCCAACCAGAATCACCAACACCAACACGCTAAAAGCCATCACGAGCGTGAGCCATCGAAAGATCACGTCGCCGAATCGCGACGGCGCAACCATGCGCTCCTGCGCGCTCTCCGGAATGCTGGCTGTTGCGGTAATCATTTTTACGCGCTAACGGCGTGGAGAGAAACGCTCTCTCCACGCCGTCGCAATTTCAAACGAATTTCGTCAGTATTTGATTTCGTCAATACGCTTGAGCACGCGTTTTTGCAGCTCCTGCGGCAGCGGGGCGTAGTTGAGGTCCTTCGCGAATTTCTCGCCTTCGCTTTCGGCCCATTTCAAAAATTCGACGAGCTTTTTGCCTTTCGTCGCATCTTTTTGTTGCTCGTAAACGAGCAGCCACGTCGTGCCGGAAATCGGATACGCAGCCTCGCCCGGCGCGTTCGTCATCGAAAAACGGAAGTCGTCAGGAACCTGCGCCGACGCCAGTGCGGCGGTCACCGACTCGGTGGAAGCTTGCACGTATTTTCCGGTCGCGTTTTTCAGATCGGCAAACGGCATTTTGTTTTGCATCGCGTAAATGAGTTCGACGTAGCCGATCGCGCCCGGTGTTTGTTTGACCTGACCGCTCACGCCTTCGTTGCCTTTCGCGCCGAGGCCGCATGGCCAGTTGACGGATGTGTTCACGCCGACTTTCGATTTCCAGTCCGCGCTGACTTTGCTGAGATAATCAGTGAAAATGTAGGTAGTGCCGCTGCCGTCGGAGCGGTGCACCACGACGATGTCCGTGTCGGGCAGCTTCACGCCTTCGTTCAGTTTCGCGATCGCGGGATCATTCCACTTTTTAATATTGCCGAGGAAAATGTTCGCGAGCGTTTCGCCGTCGAGTTTGAGTGAGGAAATTTCCGGCACGTTGTAAGCAACGACATCCGCGCCCGCAACCGTCGGGATGTGCAAAAGTTTGCGTGGCGCTTTCGCGAGATTTTCGTCGCTCATCGGGCCGTCCGATGCGCCGAAATCGACGGTCTCCGCGAGGATTTGCTTTTGCCCGCCGCCGGAGCCGATCGACTGGTAATTGAAGCGCACCGAAGGATCGACCTTCGCGTATTCGTCGAACCATTTCGAGTAAATCGGATACGGAAAAGTCGCGCCTGCGCCGTTGATCGTCATTTGCGCGAAGGCGCTGACGCTGCACGTGGTGAGAAGCGATGCGAGGAGGAGTTTGCGGAGATTTGATTTCATGAGAGCGGGATACAGTGGCTGCGGAATGTTACGATTAGGTGACGATTGGGTAACAAGTCTGTGACGAAAATTTTGAGCGCGTAAAAAAAAGCCCGGCATTCGTGAAAATGCCGGGCTTTTAAACATACGTTTCTTTTGGTTTTAGAATTTTACGTTCAAGTCGAGCTGGAACACATGCACGACGTTTGCATTCGCAACGCCGGCGCTCGAGCCGACCGTGGCGAATCCGCCCACGAGATTGTCACGTAGATTCCACGCGTAATAATATGTCGCTGCGAGCGTCGCAAAATCGGTGACGTTGTAAGTCAGGCCGGATTTGATGCCGCGCGTGTTGAGTTCGCTAAGCGCAAAGTCGGAGTCATTGATATTCGGATCAACCGACGCGATACCGGTCTGCCGCCAGTTGACGAACATCGACAAATCACCCGCTTTTTTATTTTCGCCGACTTGCAATCCGAGCAGATATGCAAAGTCATCCTCGGGCTGGTGCATGCTGGTGAAATGGCCGTGCGGCTCGAGCGATTTGAAATGGCCGACGGTGCCGGTCGTGTCATCGCGCAGCAATCCGTAAACCTCGTCGTCGCGCTCTTTGCCACGCGTGTTCCAGGCGAAATCCCAGTAGAATTTCGTCGGCACGCCCCAGAGTTTGAACGAAATGTCGCCAGGCGCGGTGAGGATCGCGAGATCGCGCGTCTCGCCGAGGTAAAACGCGTTGACCGCCGTCCCGCCGGAAGGTGCAGCGCTTGTGTCGGAGAACTGCACCGAGTTCGTGCCCGCGGGCAGGAAAAGCGATGCGGAATTGTAAAACATGAATGCCGGCGCAAACGTGACTTTCACGCCGTGTGTTTTGTAGCTGCCGAGCAACTGCGCCTCGAACAGCCACGCGTCGTCGCTCACGTCGTTGTCGCGCAAACCGGGCTCGGTAAGTCGGCCGCCGTTTTCGATGTTATCGCTGAAAATGAATTCGCCGAGATTCAGCCCGAGCGTCCACGGGCGCTCAGCCGGCGCGGCTTCTTTTGCCGCGAAAGATTTGCCGTCTTTCGAGTAGCTGCCGATATCGCCGCCGCCGAGGAACATTTTGTCGAAGCGTAAAATTTCGACAAAGCCGTCCGGATTGATGTCCGGATCCCAGACGAGATCGGTCGTATAAAACGGATTCGCCATTTTGCCGGCTTCGAGCGTCAGCCAATCGCCGCTCGCGTGCCAGCCGAGATAGGCTTTGCTGATATAGATGCCGTATTTGCCGAATCCGCTGCCGAGCGTTTGGTTCGAGCTGTCCGCGGCATTTGATGTCGCGAGTTCGACTCCACCAAACCAGTTGTCATTGAGAATGAAATCGTCGTGGATGCGCAGACGCAGGCGCACGCGCGAACGCTGTGAGCCGCTGCCGAAATCGCGTCCGGTAGCCGGATTCACCGCTTGGGAATCGAGCGTGTCATATTGATAACGCAGTCGCAAATCGCCGCCGATTCGCATCTCCTGCACCCACGAGCCGACATTGATTTTGCTGGTAGCTGCAGTGCTCGCGGCCTGTTCCTTGACGAGATCCGCGCGGACATCTTCAGCTTCTTTTGAACTGATGACTTTCTTTTTGACTAACAAATCGAGCAGCGCGCTGTCTTGCGCGTGCGCGACGCCGAATGCCGCAACGGCGGCAAGCGAGGCAATAATGGTTCGCTTTAACATTTTACTCCTTTGGTTTGGGTTTGTTTGGAAATGATTTGCGGGGGTCGCAAACCAATTCGACAGGGGCGAGACTGAAGAATGAATGTTACGATTGTGTGACGGAATTGTTGCGATTCTGCAACAATTTCATGCGCTCACACGTAACCCGCCGTGTGAAGTTTGCGCGTTAGCTCGGTCTGTTTGCCGAGGAGTTCGGCGTAGATTTGCGTCTTGTTTGCGTCCGGCTCACAGCGTGTTTTGTCGTCGAGTTCGACGAGTTTGCCGACGGTGGTTCGCAGCGAAATGCGATGGCCGTTTGTCATCTCGTGCGTCCACCACGCCTGCACCGCCGCGCCGAGTGCCGCGCCTTCGCTCGATTTGAGCGCGACCGTTTGCACGCCGAAAATATCCGCACACAATTGTCGCCACGCTGCGCTTTTGCTGCCGCCGCCGGTGAGCCGAATCTGCGCCGGCTGCACGCCAAGATCGCGGAATCGTTTTAATCCATACGCCAGCCCGAGCGTCACGCCTTCCATGGTCGCGCGTGCAATATGTGCCGGCGTCATGTTGCTTGTGTTTAATCCGTGTAAAACGCCGCAGCCCTGCGGCAAATTCGGCGTCCGCTCGCCATTCAAATACGGCAAAAACAAAAGTCCATCCGCACCGGCTTCAATGCCCGCAACGGCTTGCTCGAGCTGTTTGTGGTCCCATCCGAACATCTCGCGCACGCGCTCGGTCGCGACAGTCACATTCATCGTGCAAACGAGCGGCATCCATGCATCGGTGCTATCGCAAAACGCGGCGATTTCGCCATCGGGATCGATGATCGGTTTGTCGGAATACGAATACAGCGTGCCGGACGTGCCGAGGCTCGCTGTGAGCACGCCGGGCATGATGTTGCCGGTGCCGATCGCGCCCATCATGTTGTCGCCGCCGCCTGCGCTGACGATCGGGCTTTTCTCGAGTCCCCATTGCTCGCGAAGCCGCTCGCGGAGCAGGCCAACGGGCTTTCGAGAGGTTTGCGGCGTCGGCATAAAATCGGTCAATTCCTTGTCGATAAAATCGCAGAGCGGCTTGCACCATTGCCGCGTGCGAACGTCCATCAGGCCGGTGCCCGACGCGTCGCCGAACTCCATCCTCTTTTCGCCGGTGAGCCAGAAATTGAGATAATCGTGCGGCAGCAAAAAGCAGTTTGCCGCTGCGTAATTACTCGGCTCGTTTTGTTTCAGCCACAAAATTTTCGGCGCAGTGTAACCGGGCAAAATCGGATTTCCGGCGAGCTCGATCAGTCTTTGCGAGCCGCCGAATTCACGCGCGAATTGCTCGCACTGGTCGGTCGTCGATGTGTCGCACCATAACTTTGCGGGTCGCACCACTTCGTTTTCTTTATTTAACACAACGAGGCCGTGCTGTTGTCCGCTCACACCGATTGTCACGATGTCATCTTTCCGCGAACCGAGCTGCGCAATGCACTCGCGCATCGTGTCGTCGATCGCGTTGATCCAGACTTGCGGGTCCTGCTCGAGATGTCCGGGCGGCAGGCCGTCGATCAATTCGTAGCTACGCTGCGCCGTCGCGAGGATTGCGCCTGTTTCCACGTCCACGACGATCGTCTTCGTGCTTTGCGTGCCGCTGTCGATTCCGATGGAGAGCATATTTAATTGTTGATTGCGGATTGCGGATTGCGGATTGGTTGTTGCCGGGCGCTCAATCTGCAATCTTCAATTCGAAATCTGCAATGATTAAAAAGCTTCTTCACACGCGTTATCGCGTGCACGACCTCGAGAAAACGGTTTCGTTTTATAAAGACGTGCTCGGTCTCGAGGAAATCGGCCGGCATACCTCCGGGCGCGGCTCACAGCTCGTTTTTTTCAAAGCGCCCGGCGGTGAGGAAGAGATTGAAATTTGTAAATACGATGCGAGCGGACCGGTGCAAGTCGGCCACGACCTCACGCATCTCGCCTTTGAAGTGGAGGATCTCGACACATTCGCTAAGCACGCGGAAGCGAAAGGCTATCCACTCAGCGACGGGCCGCATCGCAGCCCGAGCGGCAGCGTGATTGCGTTCATCGACGCGCCGGAAGGTTACGAAATCGAACTCATTCAGCGCGCAAAATAAATGGATTTCGACTGGCTAGACGCGCCGTTTGACCTGCGCAAAATCACGCCGAAGGAAATCGAGGAATCGTTTGAAGATCCATTCAGCTTGCGGCTTTTGCCCGATCAGGCCGGCGAGGACGCGCGCTATTTCAATCTCGGCAAATCGATCGGCGACCGCGGGATTTTTTCCGTGTTTTGGACCGATGGAAAAAACTACCGCGTGATTTGCGCACGCGATATGACACCCGAGGAGCTCGGTTTTTACACACGCAAAAACTCGGAGAACTCATGAAAAAGATCACGAATTGGGCGGACGTGCCGCCGTTTGATTCCGAGGAAACCGAGGCGCGTTTTTGGATGGATGTCCAGATCGACGGCCGGTTGATGAATGCGTCGCTGCTGAAAGCCGACGCGCGCGATTCGACGACGATCACACTGCGGTTCGACCCGCGCATGCTCGCGCGCATCAAGCGCATCGCGCGATCGCGTTATCTCAATTACCAAAGCATGATCAAGCAGTGGCTCGCCGAGCGGCTCGAGCAGGAGCTGTGAAAATCCGCCACCTCTACATTTCGCACGGGCACAATTTTTTCGGCCATCACGGACGCGAGCCGGGGGAAAACGAAATGATCGAAGTCGATCAAATCGAATGCGTCGCCGGACACGGAATTCGCGGCGATCGCTTTTTCGATTTCAAGCCGGACTACAAAGGCCAGATCACGTTTTTCTCGCAGGAAATTTACGACGCGCTGCGCGATGCGCTCGGCGTGCGCGACAAGCCGCCATCGGCTTTTCGGCGGAATGTGATCGTCAGCGGAATCGACCTGAACACGCTGATTGGCGCGGAATTTCAAATTCAAGACGTCTGGTTTCGCGGCACGTCGGAATGTTCGCCGTGTCATTGGATGGATCGCGCGTTTGCGCCCGGCGCGGAAGCGTGGCTGAAAGGCCGCGGTGGTTTGCGCGCGCAGATATTGACCGACGGCGTGCTCGTTCGCGACGCCTGAAAATTTACACGGCGGGATGCTGGGCGACGGGCGAACGCGTCGCGCGCATCGCTTCGCGCAAACGAGTGCAAAGCGCGTCGCACGTGAACGGCTTCGGGATGAATCCGAGCAAGCCGCGCTGAAGCATTTTCCGCATTTCGGCGATCTCGGCGATGCCGCTGGTCAAGAGCACTTTTACCTGCGGATTAATCGCGCGTAGTTCCTCGAACACTTCCGCTCCGGTAAAAATCGGCAGCTTGTAATCGAGCAGCACCACGTCGACGCGCAAGAATTGCATTTTATAAATCTTCATCGCGTCGAGCGCCGTCGCAGCCATGATTGTGTGAAAGCCTTCCGCGGAAAGCATCGCGGAGACATTTCGCAGCATATCGATGCTGTCATCGACCACGAGAACGGTCGGACTGGAAAGCGGCTCATATTGCACACCCCATTTTAAAGCAATCGGTGTGCTAAGCCCGCGGATGTTTGCAGCAATGTAATCCTAACGGCAATCCAACGAAAGGTATGCGATGTCAGATGCATATTATGAACATCGCGCAAAAAGCAGTGCTTTGGATAAATTCGGCAATCTGTTTGGTAAGCGCTATTTTTCCTCCGTGCCAGCGGGTCCGCGAGCATGGAGATGAAGTCATCCGCACATGGGCGGGATTTCACTTCGTTGCATTCGCGCAAAATGCGCAGCGTCATCTCCATATCAACTGGCCTATTTTGCTGCCGGCTCTGGTGTTCGTTTGCGCCGTCGCAGCGGCATTCTACGTCTTGTTTTCCGAGGAGAATCCCGCCGACCGCGGCAGTGCAGTCGCGTTGTAACGCGCTGTAAGAGAGGAAAACTGGAGCGGGTGACGAGACTCGAACTCGCGACGTCTACCTTGGCAAGGTAGTGCTCTACCAACTGAGCTACACCCGCATGGAGTGATTCGCCCTGCGGCGAATGGACGAGCAAAATAGGCGAAATCTGTGGCGTTGCAAGCGGATTTTCCGACGGTTTTTCGCTTTGGCTAAAAAGCGAAGATGCAGCCAAAAGTTACACATTAGAATCACTACTTTTCGCAGAAACCACCATAAGTTATGAATTTTATGGTTCTTTCTTGACAACTTACGCTCAAATTTTGATTCTCAACGCGCACTTTATAAAAAAAGTGCCCGAGCCTACCGAACGGTTCGGAATTTAGGGGAAAGGGAAAACCAAATGTTTAGTCCAAAAAAAGAAAGTTGCCTGGGTGCTGCTGGCGCAGGGATTGCCAGCACGCTCGGCTTTGACGGAAATACCGGAAGTGACATCCTGCTGTCCGCCTCCGAGGATTTAAAGTCGGCGCGACACAATCGCTCGTTACCCGAGCGGTTGCTGATCACCAGCCTGCTCTGCGATAGCGTCGTCATCGTCTACGCGCTCATCGCGGGTTACTGGCTGCGCTTTTGCACAAAACTCGCGAAATGGGGCATCAACGACGGAGTGATCCGGCCGGGCGACTACGCCGGCTACATTGCCTTCGGCGCGGTATCGCTGATTTTCATGATGGCGTATCTGCAAGTTTACGATCGCCGAAAACTCCTGCGGCTTCGCAGCGTCGCGATGCAAATCATCAAAGCATGCATGCTCTGGTTCATCGGCTTCCTGAGTTTTTCGCTGATGTTCAAATTCCAGCCGCCGATCTCGCGCATTTTTGTCACGCTCTCGGCGTTCAACGTCATCGTCGGGTTGCTGACGTGGCGCTGGATGTTCCATCGCTTTTTGCAGAAATCCGCGATCGCGAAAAATCTGCGACAGCGCATTTTGTTCGTCGGCTGGAACGAAGAATCGGACCGGCTGACGAAGGGCTTCGCCGCTGATTGGGCACACCCCTGCGACGTTCTCGGCTGCGTGACTTCATCGCGCGCCCGTTTTCAGCGAAAGCCGAATGTTCGCGTGCTCGGCGCTTATCAGGACATCGTCGATATTATTCGCCGGCATGCGGTCGACATCGTGTTTTTAACAGACGTTAACTGCGTAAAAGGCGAGATCGTCGGTCTGGCGAACCTTTGCGAAAAGGAAATGGTGCAGTTCAAAGTCATCCCGTCGTATTTCCAGATTCTCGTTTCCGGTTTGCAGCTCGAAACTGTGGGCGGCATTCCTGTGCTTGGCGTGTCGCAGCTTCCGCTCGATCTCATCGTCAACATCGTCGTAAAGCGCACCGTTGATATCATCGGCGGGTTTATTGGCTTGATCTTCTCGCTGCCGCTCATCGCAGTTTTCGGAGCCATGGTTTATCTCGAATCACCCGGACCGATTTTCTACCGCCAGCGTCGCATGGGCCGCAACGGTGAGCCGTTCGACATCATTAAAATCCGCAGCATGCGCCTCAACGCCGAACAAGAAACCGGCGCTCGCTGGTGCGTGAAGGATGACCCGCGCCGGTTGCGCGTCGGCGCGTTTATGCGTGAATGGAATATCGACGAAGTGCCGCAATTCTGGAACGTGCTGAAAGGCGACATGAGCCTCGTCGGCCCGCGTCCGGAACGGCCGGAGTTGATCGAGAATTTCAAAGAAGAAATCCCGCACTATAACGCGCGGCACAACGTCAAACCCGGCATCACCGGCTGGGCGCAAGTCAAAGGTCTGCGCGGCGACACCGATCTCAACGAACGCATCCGTGCCGATCTTTACTACCTCGAAAATTGGAGCCCGATGCTCGATTTCCAGATCATGCTGATGACGTTCCTGCATCGCGACAACGCCTACTGATCGAAGCGTCCTCCCCCCGAGCCGGCGCGGCCAGTCTGCGCCGGCTCTCTCGCTTTTTAGGCAAACGTCCGCTACGCTTTTTGTTTCATGAGCAGCACGCCCTCGGTTTCTGCGATCATCATTTTTTTAAACGCGGAAAACTTTCTCGCTGAAGCCGTCGAGAGCATCCTCGTGCAGTCATTTGAAAATTGGGAACTGCTGCTCGTCGACGACGGCTCGAGCGACGGCAGCACGGAAATTGCAAAAAACTTCGCGCGCAAACATCCGGAAAAAATCCGTTATCTCGAACACGCGAATCACGAAAATCGCGGCATGAGCGCGTCGCGCAATCTCGGCATCCGCAACGCGCACGGCGAATTCATCGCATTTCTCGATGCCGACGACGTCTGGCTTCCGCAAAAACTCGGCGACCAGTTCGCCATCGCACGCGCACACCCGCGAGCCGGCATGATCTGCGGCGCGACAGAATATTGGTGGAACTGGAACGACGCCGCGCGCGAAAATGTCGTCATCCCGCTCGGCGTTACGCTCGATCAACTGCACGAACCGCCGCAACTCTCGCTCGCGCTTTACCCGCTCGGCCAGGGCGCGGCACCGTGTCCATCCGATTTGTTCATCCGCCGCGAAATCTGCGAGCACGTCGGCGGGTTCGAGGAACATTTCCGTCGCGAATTGCAGATGTATGAAGACCAGGCGTTCCTCGCGAAAGTCTACGTTCGCACGCCCGTTTACGTCGCGAGTGCCGTCTGGGATCGCTACCGACAACATTCCGCCTCGTGCGTGTCCACGGTTACGAATTCCGGCCAATATGAAAGCGTGCGCCGCTTTTTTCTGACGTGGTTTGAAAGCTATCTCCGCGCGCAAAAAATCGATGAACCAACGGTATGGCGCGCACTGCAACAAGCGCTCTGGCCTTATCGCCATCCGATTCTGGCCGGCGTCACGCGTCTTTTCCAAACCGCCCGATGATCCGCGAAATCCGCAACATCGTCGCTCTGCTACGCGGCCGTTTAAACATGTGGATCATCCCACTGATGATTGCGGCGGGCGTGCTCTCGTCGCTCGCGGAAGGCGTTGGTATCACACTTTTCATCCCGCTGCTGCAAAATGTGCACGGCAACGCGCATATCGACACCGGCTCCCGCGTGATCGATTTTCTCGCGAACCTGTTCGACGCGATCCCGCGCGAACATCGCGTCGTTACGATTTGTGCGCTGATTTTTGCTGCAATCCTCACGCGTGCGGTGCTGCTTTACGCAAACGAAATTCTCTACGGCTGGGTCGGCGCGCGCGTGAATCACCGGCTGCGCTCCGACATTTTCCGCCAGCTTTGCGCGGTCAGCTTCCGCTTCATCGAACGCAACCAATCCGGCGAATTGCTCAATGCGCTCTCAACTGAGTCGTGGCGCGCGTGCGAGGCCGTCGCGATGCTGATTTATTTTGTTATCAGCATTTGCACACTGATGATTTACACGACACTGCTGCTGCTGATTTCGTGGAAAATGACTCTCGTTGTCGCAGTCGCGATGTTCGTGATCTCGCGCATTACGCGGGTGATTGCGCGACGCTCGAAAATCATCGGAGAAAAAATCACGCGTGCCAATGCCGCACTCAGCGATCGCATGGTCGAAGGTTTTTACGGAATGAAATTGATCCATTCCTTCGGACACGAAGCGCACGAGCAGCGCCGCTTCGATTACGCATCGCGCGAAGTGAGCGGTTTATTTTTCAAGCAGGGCGTGACACAAGGCGCGATCAATCCAATTTACGAAATTTGCGCCGGCACGCTGCTGGTCGCGATCATGTTCAACGCGCTTCATGATCCGGCGCAGCTTTCGGCGTTGCTCGTTTTCATTTTCGTTTTGTATCGCCTCCAACCGCGAATCCAGGCCGTGGATGGCGCGCGCACCGGCCTCGGCGCGCTGTCGACTTCGGTAAACGAAGTGCGCACGCTGCTCGATCCAGCGGGGAAGCCGTTCGTCGTCTCGGGCAATCGTCCTTACGGTGCGTTAAATAACGCTATTCGCTTCGAAAATATCACGTTTCGCTACGATGAACCAGACAAGCCGGCATTGCGCAACGTCTCGCTTTCAATACCCGCCGGAAAAACCACGGCGCTTGTCGGACCGAGCGGCGCAGGGAAGTCGACGCTGATCAACCTGATCTTCCGCTTTTACGATCCGAGCAGCGGCGAAATTTTTCTCGATGACCAGCCACTACGCTCATTCCAACTCGACGCATGGCGTAGCCGCATCGCACTTGTAAGCCAGGACGTGCATATGTTTAACACCACGGTGCGCGACAACATCGCCTACGGCCGCCTGGACGCGACACACGACGAAATCGTCGCAGCCGCAAAACTTGCCGACGCGCACGAGTTCATCATCCAGCTTCCGAACGGCTATGACACAGCCGTCGGTGATCGCGGCGTGCGCTTAAGCGGCGGACAAAAGCAGCGCATCACCCTCGCGCGCGCGATCGTGCGCAACCCGGAAATTCTGATCCTCGACGAAGCCACCAATGCGCTCGACAGCATTTCAGAGCACCTCATCCAGGAAGCGCTCGACATGCTCAGCAAAGACCGCACGGTCATCGTTATCGCGCACCGGCTCTCAACCGTCGAGCAAGCCGACCACATCATCGTGCTCGAGGAAGGCCGCGTCGCCGAGGAAGGCGATCTCGACCGGTTGCTTAAAAACGAGGGGCTTTTTGCGCGGCTCTACAAACTGCAAAATCGCGGCGCGCTGGTGTGATGGCTTACAAGATTTGCGACATCGAAATTTCCGAGCCGTTGCCGGTTGTTGAGCTCAGCGAAAACGAGTCCGGCATCGCCGTTCTGGTCCGTCGCGAAAATCGTCCGATCTGGTTTTGGATGGAATCTCTCGCGCCCGGCTCGACGATTTCACCAGATGAACTCGCGCTTCGCATCAGCGCCAAAGCCGGCGCGAAACTACTTAACGACAGCATTCGCGAGGAATTGCTTGATGGTTTCAGTGAAACAAAATTTCCATCGCTGACGATTGCCATTTGCACAAAAGATCGTCCGGAACGACTCGCGCGCTGTCTCGATTCGCTGCCGCGAAATGTGCATGAAATTTTAGTCATCGATAATGCCCCAAGCGATGACCGCACTCGCGAGCTGATCGCCGCAAACCCGCATGTCGGCTACATCCGCGAGCCAAAGCCCGGTCTCGATTTTGCACGGAATCGCGCGTTGCGCGAAGCAACCGGCGAACTGCTCGCGTTCATCGACGACGATGTTGCAGTCGACCGTGAATGGCTTCCTGGCTTGATCGAAGCGCATCGTGAAAATCCCGATGCGGCTGCTTTCACCGGCTTGATTCTTCCGCTTGAACTCAGCACTGAAGCGCAAGTTTTGTTCGAGCAACTCGGCGGTTTTCGCGGCGGCGCGGAGAACGGTTTCGAAAAAATTCGCTGGGGGAAAATTTTGCCCGGTTACGCGCAATATCCATGTGATGCCGGCATTTTCGGAGCAGGTGCAAACATGGTCTTTCGCCGCGACGTGTTGCTGGCACTTGGCGGTTTCGATGACGCGCTTGATACCGGCGCACCGCTGCCCGGGGGCGGCGACCTCGACATTTTTTACCGCATCATCCGTGCAGGACACGCGATCGCTTACGAGCCGCGAATGCTCGTTTTTCACGAGCACCGCCGTGAGCTCTATGCGCTACGGAAGCAGTATTGGAGCTGGGGAATCGGCTTTATGGCTTTTGCGGCGAAGTCGCTCGCGGAAAAATCGCAGCGCAAAAAATGGACGCGACATCTCAGCTGGTGGTTCGTGAAGTATCAACCGAAGCAACTCGCGAAATCACTGCTCGGCCGCGCTGCGCCGCGCGCCGACATGGTGCTTGCGGAAATTTTCGGCGCGTTCGACGGATTGCTGGGCGGCTATGCTCGCTCGCAACGGCGGATCGAGCGCATCCGCCGTGAATTCGCATGAGCGCTCCGCTGCGCGTCGTGCATCTCGATTTAAGCCAGCCGTTGAAGGAGATTCCCGAAAACGAGCGCGGAATGTTTTGCGTGCTTTGGTGGCGCGATCTGCCGCTCGGTCAGATCGAAATCCAACGCGAGCAGTTGCCGATGTATTTGCCGGAATTGGCAAATCGAATCGCGCAGGCAATCACGCCGGCGATTGGTAATCGATTGTTTAAAACAGGGTTTCTCGCGCAATTGCCGACAAATTGGCGCTCTCAGTTTGCAACGGGCGAACCCGCGGAACTAACCGAAATTCTGAAAACGGAAAATCCGTTGTGCCGACTTGGCGAAAATTTCGAAACGCCCGGGCGTTCAGTTTCCGTGGTCGTCTGCACGCGCGATCGCGGCGAGTCGCTGCGGCGCTGTTTGCGGTCGCTGATGAAACTTTCGCCCGCTCCGAACGAAATCGTCGTAGTCGATAATGCGCCGCAAACCGACGAGACGCACGATGTAGCCGGCGAATTTCCAAACGTCCGCTATCTGCGTGAGCCGCGCGCAGGACTCGACATCGCGCGAAATGCAGGCGTGAAAAATAGCCGCAGCGATATCGTTGCGTTTGCCGACGACGATGTGGAAGTGCATCCGGCGTGGATCGCCAAACTGCGCGCAGTGTTTGCCGATGATGACATTATGGCCGTGACCGGACTCGTGCTGCCGGCAGAGATCGAAACCGAAGCGCAGTATCTTTTTGAAAATTACTGGGGCTTCAATCGCGGTTATCGTGCGAAAATTTTTGACCGCGCCTGGTTTGAGCGCGAACTGCCGCGCGGCGTGCCCGCGGATCAAATCGGCGCAGGTGCGAACATGGCCTTTCGCCGCAAAATTTTCGAGCATATCGGCGGCTTCGACGAACGACTCGATGTCGGCGCGGCCGGATGCAGCGGCGACTCGGAATTTTGGTATCGCATTCTCGCGCACGGCTGGAAATGCCGCTACGAACCGTCTGCAGTTGTTTTTCATCATCATCGACGTGCGATGGAAAACTTGGACCGGCAGATTTTTTTCTACATGCGCGGACACGTCACGGCGCTGCTCGTGCAGTTTGAAAAGTTTCGTCACTTCGGCAACCTGCGTCGCCTGCTGCTCACGCTTCCTCGTTACTATATTGAGTCGCTCACGGGTTCACTGCTGAAGCCGGAGAAACGCCGCACGCTGTGGGCGCAAATCGCCGGACATTTTTCCGGCATTCGCTTTTACTTCGAAAATCGATGAACGACTCGCCGCATGTTTCCGTGATTATTCCGTGCTACAAACACGCGCACTTTCTCTGCGGAGCGATCGAGAGCGCGCTCGCGCAAACTTACAAAAATGTGGAGGTCGTCGTCGTCGATGACGGTTCGCCGGACGAAACGGCGCAAGTTGCCGCGCAGTATCCGGTGCGTTACGTGCGGCAGGAAAATCGCGGTCTTTCTGCAGCACGGAACACCGGCATACGCGAGTGCACCGGCGACTTTCTTGTTTTTCTCGATGCCGATGACCGGTTGCTGCCGAACGCAATCGAAGCTGGTGTTGCGTGTTTTAAAAAACATCCGCAGTGCGCGTTTGTGTCGGGCGACAATCGACGTGTCGCGCCGGATGGCTCACAGGTTGCGACGCCTGAGCGTGTGCTCGCGAGCGAAAATCACTACGCCGATTTTTTGCGCGGAAACTATATCGGCATGCACGCGACGGTGATGTATCGGCGCGAGCCGATCGTGTCTGCAGGCGGCTTCGACGAATCGCTGCGCGCGTGCGAGGACTATGATTTGTATTTGCGCCTCGCCCGAACTTTTCCCACTGCGCAACACGACGAGCTTGTCGCCGAATACGTGCGCCACGACGCGAATATGTCGCGCGACATCGGCTTGATGCTGCCGACGGTGCTCACGGTGCTGCATCGACAATGGCCGCACGTTAAAGGCGATACGGAATTGCTAGGAGCTTATCGCGATGGCTTCAATGCGTGGAAAAATTACTATGCGGATGAATTGATCGCGGAGGCAAAGACGCACAAAAATGCGTCGGCGCGGCGTGAAATGTTGCGTGCTCTCGTGCTGCTGTTGAGATTTGCGCCCGGCCGCTTTGTTAGTTTTATGCTTCGCAAAATTTACCGAAAACTTTTCGCAAAAAAATCAGCGGTCCCAAAAATCGGCGCGGTCAATTTCGGAGATCTGCGCCGAGTCGAGCCGATCAGCAGACGTTTTGGTTATGAGCGGGGAACGCCGATCGACCGCTATTACATCGAGAATTTTCTCGCCCGAAATTCTACGGACATCCGCGGACGCGTGCTCGAGATTGGCGACAATTCGTATACGCTCCGTTTCGGCGGTGCGCGTGTCACACAAAGCGATGTCCTGCATGTGCATGATTCGACTGCGACATTCGTCGGCGATTTGCCGACAGCAGATCACATTCCGTCAAATGCGTTTGATTGTGTCGTGCTTACGCAGACGTTGCATTTGATTTACGATTATCGCGCTGCGCTGCGAACACTACATCGCATTTTGAAACCCGGCAGCGTGCTGCTCGCGACTTTTCCGGGCATCAGCCAGCTCGAGGATGGCGAATGGGCCGAGACGTGGTATTGGAGTTTTACCACGCGCGCGGCAAAAAAAATGTTCGGCGAATTTTTTCGCGACGTCCAAACCGAGTCGCACGGAAACGTGCTCGCCGCGACCGCATTTTTGCAAGGGATCGCCGCCGAGGAATTGGCGCAGAGCGAGCTCGAATATCGTGATCCGCTTTACGAAACGTTGGTTACGGTGCGCGCGCAGAAATCAGATTAGATTGGAAATTCGTAGTTGCCGAAAAGTTCGGGCAGTTTCCTGCAAAGGAAGTTTTTGATTTTTTTGCGAAAAATTTCCGGGCGGAATTGCTCTGCATTCTGTCGGCATGCGGACGAGGAAAGGCTCATTTTTTCGAACGCGTTTACAGCCTCAGCAAGCGCTTCAGCAGTTTGGTAGTGAAAAAACACTCCAGTCTGGTTTTCAATTACTGATTCTAAAGCGCCACCTTTGCCTAGAGCGATGACAGGTTTGCCGGCGGCTTGCGCTTCCACTGCGGTGATGCCGAAGTCTTCGATCTGCGGGTAAAGAAAGGCACGGCAACGCTCGAAGTGATCTTTGAGGACACTGAACGGTTGCCGGCCGAGAAAGGTGATATTTGATTTCGCTCGCCCCCGCAATGATGCGGCTTCGGAACCATCACCGATGATCACGAGTTTTTTTCCAATCCGATTGAATGCGTCGATTGCAATATCGACGCGCTTGTAAGGAACCAACTCGGTGACGATCAGGTAAAAGTCCTCAGCGTCGCGCGCCGGATCGAATGCATCGACATCGACCGGCGGATGAATCACCTCGGATTCGCGCCCGTAAATTCGCTGGATGCGTTCGCGCACGAACTCTGCGTTTGCAATGAAATGAGTCACGCGCTTTGCACCTTCGGCATCGAACTGCCGCACGTATGGCGTCACTGCGCGAAAGACAAATCGCCCGAACCCACCGATGCCTTGCGCTTGCTGCAAATATGTTTTTTGCAAGTCCCACAAGTAGCGTGGCGGCGAATGGCAGTAACAAACATGCGGAATTTCCGACGAACGTGACAGGCCTTTGATCACACTGGCATCGGTGCTGAACAAAAATCGCGTTGCATTATTCACATGAAAACTGCGTAACGTCGCGGGAAACAGCGGCAAAAGCGCTTTGTAACGCCGCGAGCCCTGCGGAATTTTTTGCAAAGGAGAAACAATAATGCAGTGCTGCTGGATGATTTTGCTCAGCTTTTCAGGTTGAGCAACAAGCGTGTAAATATCGGCCTGCGGAAAAAGCAGACACAATTGCTCAAGCACTTTCTCTCCACCGCGCATTGCGACAAGCCAGTGATGAGCGAGTGCCGTTTCGATGTTATTCGTCACGAGCGGGGGAGTTTAGCGCAGTTTCTTCACACGAAAACCTTTTTCAAGGAATGAGAGGTGCTAACGTCACGAGCTGATTAAAAATGACGAACTCAAAGCAAAATCGATTGGATGATGTAACGATGCTGTTTGGATTTGGAATGCTCCTTGTTGTGCTCGGTCACAGCTATCCGGACTTCGATTTGACCGTGCTTTCAGTCCAATGGATCTACACGGTTCATCACATCATTTATGCATTCCACATGCCTCTATTTTTTTTCATTTCCGGGTTCTTGTATTTCTACACGAGCCGCGGACGCGAAGAGAGCTACGGCGTTTTTTTGTGGAAAAAATTCAAGCGGCTCTTGATTCCGTATTTCGTTATCAGCACCGCGGCTTTCCCCATTAAGGCTGCGGCAAGCAAGCACGCACTGCACCCGGTTGCATTCACTTGGCACGATTATGCGGCGACGCTGATTTTTCCATGGAAGAACACGATCATCTTTTTTTGGTTTTTGCCGACTTTGTTTCTGATCTTCTGCGTCAGTCCTTTACTACGTGTTGCGATCCGACATCGGGCACCATGGCTGCGATATGGAGTCGCCGTCTTATTGGTGGGAATTAATCTTACTATGCCGTTTAAAAGCGAGGCAGTGCTGAACTGGCAAGGCGTGCTTCACCACCTCGTATACTTTTACGCCGGCATGCTTTTCTGTGATGCGCATAGCAGCAGTATTTGCGTCAATGCAAGAGTGTGGCAGGTGTTGTTAGCCGTCGGATTATTTGCGGCGTGTTTCCCGTTTTCCGAGCAGAATTTCGGGCGGCTCGCGCTTGCATTCACAGGAATTGCAATCAGCCTAAGCATTATAAAGCCGGGCGCGCCATGGCACGCAATGTTACTACTGATCGGCACTTATTCCTTCGATATTTACTTACTGTCCTGGTTTCCGCAGATTGCATCGCGAATTATCTTCTACGACAAGCTGCACCTTGGTTTTTGGATTTCCTTCACAGCTCTTTTCTTTTTTGGGTTGATCGCACCCATTCTGATAGCGCGATTTTTTGAGAAGCGCTGGACGAAAGCCGGTATGGTATTCGGGCGCGCCTAGGAAGTCGCAACCGGCGGCGGAACAGCAGCACGTGCCATAATCGGGCTTAACGCTCGTTTCGGCGAAAGTCGCACCAGCAACAGCGTGGCGAGCAAATACAGCCAGGTTGGAAACGCCCGTGTTTCACCCCAATAAAAGATGCGGCATACTTCTGTGAGCCCAATGAAATAGAAAGGATAGAGCAGTAAGCCCGCTGCGGTTCCGCGTTGAAATGCACGGTAAAGCATCATCCCAATCCACCCAGCGGAAAACCAGAGCACCGATGCGCCGATCAGTCCGAAATCAGAAAATGTAATAAACGTTCCGCTGGGATTGTTGAATTCCAGATTCGCATCCTGAGTGAGTATCAACTCAAACTGATCGTTTAACATGTGCATATAAGAATCGATGTTCTTTGAGAACAGCGGCATCAGCGGAAATTTCCAGAACCACTGGACAGTATAAAACGGCAGATCGAGAACGCCGATGGTTTTGAAATAAAGCGCGCCATTATTAAGCGCCGTCACGTAGTAGCCGAGCAAACGCATCAAGCTATGCCAAAAGATCGATTCGCCCTGCGCGGCGTAAAAGTTAACCCATGAACGAAAATACTCCGTTGTCGTGAAGAGAATGAAAATTGCGGCAACGCTCGCAATCGGCAGCAGACTGAGAATTTTGCGTGCGCGAGTGGTGATTTGTTGTCCCAGCTTCAGCCGCAAAAGCAGAATCGCCGGAGGCAGAGAAACCTCGATAAATGCAAGACGCTCGCTGAAGAAAAGCGCTCGCACCAAAGCCATTGTCGCGAGGATGCTAAGATGCCAGCCAGTTTTTTTCCAGCCGAAACGCCAGCCAATCAGCACACCGAGGACGCCCGTTGCCATACCGAATTGCGTGCATGTAGTCACACCCGGCAGCAATGCCTCACCTCCGAGATCGCGTGTGATGTAAATACTACCTTCTTCGCCTTTGAGCACCGAGAGGAGCAGTTCGAGCGAAACCCCTTTTCCAATACAGATTGCCAGCCAGATCAAATAGCCGGCGGTCGTCATCACAAACCCAGCTTGGAACAATCGAAAGACCAGCAGCCACGGAAACTCCTCGGCACTATTTGCCACAGGCGTCCGTGGCAGTTTATTCGTTACATTTGCTACGACTGCACCTAGAACGAAAGTGAGGGCAATCAAGCCCATTAATGCGAGATCGATCGGATTAAAATGTTTGCCGGTGCGCCAATAGAGCACATAATTTTCGTCGGGAATTAGCAGCGCGAAGAGCGAAAGTGGAATTACCGTAGCGAGGAACAGGTTCAGCGGATTCATCCACCAAAGGCATGCCAGAGGAACTCTACGCTCTTT
>Ga0070741_10003521_pt1 | contig 38744 bp, 36 predicted proteins | sample Coa_R1_4_FD_66440 | JGI IMG/M metagenome (GOLD analysis project Ga0070741, IMG submission 66440) | Surface soil microbial communities from Centralia Pennsylvania, which are recovering from an underground coalmine fire - Coalmine... | ecosystem: Environmental > Terrestrial > Soil > Unclassified ... | reverse complement strand
AAGTACAAGGACATGTACGCGCGTTCGGTCAAGGATCCCAACGGCTTCTGGGCGGAACAGGCCAAACGCCTCGACTGGATGAAGGCCCCGCACAAGATCGAGAACGTCTCTTTCGAGCCCGGCCACATCTCGATCAAGTGGTTCGAGGACGGCGTGCTCAACGTCGCCTGGAACTGCATCGACCGCCATCTGGACAAGCGCGGCAACCAGACCGCCATCATCTGGGAAGGCGACGATCCTTCCGAGTCCAGACACATCACCTACAAGCAGCTCCATGACGAGGTCTGCAAGTTCGCCAACATCCTGCGCACGCGCAATGTGAAGAAGGGCGACCGCGTCACCATCTACCTGCCGATGATTCCGGAAGCCGCTTACGCGATGCTCGCCTGCGCGCGGATCGGCGCCATTCACTCGGTGGTGTTTGCCGGCTTTTCGCCCGACAGCCTGGCGCAACGCATCAACGACTGCCAGTCGAAGGTGGTCATCACCGCTGACGAGGGCCTGCGCGGCGGCAAGAAGGTCGCGCTGAAGGCCAATGTCGATGCCGCGATCGCCAAGACCAATGGCGTCGACTGGGTCGTCGTGGTGAAGCGCACCGGCGCCAAGGTCGACATGAACCCGTCGCGCGATTTCTGGTACCACGAGGCCGCTGCTGTCGTGACGACGGAATGCCCGGCCGAACACATGCACGCGGAAGATCCGCTGTTCATTCTCTATACGTCGGGCTCGACCGGCCAGCCGAAGGGCGTGCTGCACACATCAGGCGGCTATCTCCTGTTCGCCGCGATGACGCACCAATACGTGTTCGACTATCACGACGGCGACATCTACTGGTGCACGGCCGACGTCGGCTGGGTCACCGGACACAGCTACATTCTCTATGGGCCGCTGGCGAACGGCGCGACCACGCTGATGTTCGAAGGCGTGCCGAATTACCCGGATAATTCGCGGTTTTGGCAGGTGATCGACAAACACAAGGTCAACATCTTCTACACCGCACCGACCGCGATCCGCGCGCTGATGCAGGGCGGCGATGCGCCGGTGCAGAAGACCTCGCGCGCCTCGCTGCGTTTGCTCGGCTCGGTCGGCGAGCCGATCAATCCGGAAGCCTGGGAGTGGTATCACCGCGTGGTCGGCGACAACCGCTGCCCGATCGTCGATACCTGGTGGCAGACCGAAACCGGCGGCATTCTGATCACGCCACTGCCCGGCGCCACGAAACTCAAGCCGGGTTCGGCGACGCGGCCGTTCTTCGGCGTGGTGCCGCAGATCGTCGACGGCGACGGTAAAGTGCTGGAGGGCGAGGCGACGGGCAATCTCTGCATCGCGAAATCCTGGCCCGGTCAGATGCGCACCGTCTATGGCGATCACGCCCGCTTCGAGCAGACCTATTTCGCGACCTTCAAGGGAAAATACTTCACCGGCGACGGCTGCCGCCGCGATGCCGACGGCTTTTACTGGATCACCGGCCGCGTCGACGACGTCATCAACGTATCCGGCCATCGCATGGGCACCGCGGAAGTCGAAAGCGCGCTGGTGGCGCATGCGCTTGTTTCAGAAGCGGCCGTGGTCGGCTATCCACACGACATCAAGGGCCAGGGCATCTATGCCTATGTCACGCTGATGGCCGGCACCGAACCGAGCGAGGAACTGCGCAAGGAACTGGTGACGTGGGTGCGCAAGGAGATCGGCCCGATTGCCTCACCCGACCAGATCCAGTTCGCGCCGGGTCTGCCCAAAACCCGTTCCGGCAAGATCATGCGGCGCATCCTGCGCAAGATCGCCGAAGACGATCCGGCAAGCCTGGGCGACACCTCGACGCTCGCCGATCCCGCCGTGGTCGATGATCTCGTCAAGAACCGCCAGAACAAGCGAACGACGGCGTAAGCGGCCAAGTCTGGTTGTTGGGAGAAGGAATCACAGCGCGCCGATTTGGGCGCGCTGTTTGACTCATCGCTAGACTCAGCGGCATCTTCATCGTCCGAAAATATTCGGCGCGGGAGACTGCGACTGGCGGCGTGGGATGACAGGCATTTTCGCGCGCCGAAACCAAGGCCGCAACCGCCGCTGTCACGGCATTGTCATTCGAGGGCGGGCGCCTGAGGGACGTTTCCCAAAGGACTGTGGTTTTCCGGTCATTTACTTTGTTTCGAACATTTTCTTTCCTGCCCCTCGAAAACAGCGTGTCCGGGCGCCCGTGCACAACGCCGGGTTAAGGGGCGCGGTTAATATTTGATGCGGAACCGGCTGCTTGCGAGCTGGCGAATTTTGCGGACGTATTGGAGAGATCAATGTCTTTGAGGATGGCGGTGGCAGCGGCCACCATCGGAGCGGGGCTTCTGGCAACCAATACCGCATCCGCACGCCCCGAGATGGTCGGGGTCAGCGGCGAATATTCGCCGGGGACGATCGTGGTCAAAACCAACGAGCGCCGCCTCTATCTCATCCTCGAGTCCGGCCGCGCAGTTCGTTATCCCGTCGGCGTCGGCAAATCCGGCAAGCAATGGGCCGGCACCACGCGGATCAGCGGCAAGTATCGCAATCCGGCCTGGTCGCCTCCGGCCGAAGTGAAGCGCGACAAGCCGAGCATTCCCGACCTCATTCCCGGTGGCTCGCCGCGTAATCCGATGGGGGTCGCCGCCATGACGCTCGCCGGCGGCGAATACGCCATCCACGGCACAAACGTGCCGGGCTCGGTCGGCGGTTTCGTATCCTATGGCTGCATCCGGATGCTCAACGGCGACATCAGCGATCTCTATGAGCGGGTTTCGATCGGCACCCCCGTGGTGGTGACGCGCTGACCATTTCTGTTCAGAAATCCGAGGCGATGCCCTTGTTCTCCCAGTCGCCGTAGCGCGTCGGCTCGGGGCCCTTCGGACCCTGAAACTCTTTCGGCGACGACGTCGCCTCAGCGGCCCTAACCTTCCGCCGCGCTTCGGCTTCGGCGAGCGCGCGCTGGGCCGCAGGCGAAAGAGGTTTGCGTTCCGTTGCGGAAGTGGCCGAATCGGGTTGTGATGGATCGTCGGTCATCGCCATTCGCCTGAAGTCATACAGCCGATTCTTACATTTGGCATATTCTGATGCCAAAGCGATTCCTGCTTCCCCGAAATGCGAATTGCTGCGCAGAAATACAAGATGTGCCCGTTCCATGCCCCCGCAACGATTCGCTCTGCCAACTGAAGCGCCCGGCCTCGCGGCGCGTCGGATCGCAGCCGACATTCTCGATGGCGTCCTGCACAAGCATCGCACGCTCGATGAGCAGCTCGACGGCGCCTCGGCCCATCCCGGTCTGAAAAGTCTTTCCGATCGCGATCGCGCGCTGATGCGGCGGCTGGTGGCGACTATCCTGCGGCGGCTCGGCACCCTTGGGCATATTCTTTCACGCCTTCTTGATCGCGGCATTCCGACCGATGCGCCCCGCGCGCAAAGCGCGCTTTTGATTGGCGCGGCGCAGATTCTCTGGATGGATGTGCCGGACCATGCCGCGGTCGATCTTTCGGTGAGGCTGGTGCAGTCGGACCGGCGCGCGGCGAAATACGCCGGCCTCGTCAATGCCGTGCTGCGCCGTTGCGCGCGCGAAGGCCAGCCGCTGATCGATGAGGTGAAATCGAGAAATCTCGACGTCGCGCCATGGCTGTTCGCACGCTGGTCGGCGCATTACGGCGCGACCACCGCGAGCGACATTGCACACGCGATCGGGCAGGAGCCTTCGTTCGACATCACGGTGAAATCCGATCCCGCGCAATGGGCGAGCCGCCTGCACGGCGAAACGCTGCCCACCGGATCGGTCCGCACGCTCTTGCAGGGCTCGGTGACGATGTTGCCCGGCTTTTCCGAAGGCCAGTGGTGGGTGCAGGACGCCGCAGCGGCGCTTCCGGCGCGTCTGTTCGGCGACATCGCGAACAAGACCATTGTCGATCTCTGCGCCGCGCCCGGCGGCAAGACGGCGCAGCTCGTTCATGGCGGCGCGCAGGTGACAGCGGTCGACCGCTCGCCCGCCCGCATGGCGCGGCTGCGCGACAACCTGACACGGCTGTCGCTGGAAGCGCGGTTTGTGGTGGCCGACGGCGCCGAGTGGCTTGGCCAAAATCAGGACGGAGGCTTCGACGGCATCCTGATCGATGCGCCCTGCACCTCGACCGGAACGATCCGGCGTCATCCCGACATCGGCTGGCTGCGGCAGGAGTCCGACATTGCGCCGCTGGCGGCCGTGCAGAAGCGGCTGCTGCAACGCGCGGTCGCGGCGCTGAAGGTGGGCGGCATGCTCGTTTATTGTACTTGTTCGCTGGAGCCTGAAGAGGGCGAGCAGGCGATCGCAGATCTCTTGCGGGCCGAGGCTTCGATGCAGCGCGTGCCGATCGAGGCCGGCGAGGTCGCGGGGCTTGGCCAAATCCTCAACGGCGACGGCGACCTGCGCACCCTGCCCTGCCACCTGCCCCACCCGGACCCGAGGCTTGGCGGCCTTGACGGCTTTTACGCAGCGCGGCTGGTGCGGCGAATTTGAAGTTCCTATCAGTGTCGCGGCAAATTCGAGATAGGAACTTCAAATTCAAAGCCGCACCAGAAACAACAAATTGCCAGGGCTCCCTTGATTCCGAAGTTCGCATCAGAGGTCGCCTCGGGAGTTTGCGAACTTCGGAATCGGAGCCCTGGTCCGGCGCAACTGAAGGTCGATTGCCGCCTAAATCCTGATTTTGCACTGGTTTTTGGGTCCGATGTGCTGATTCGCGCCCATTCAAGGTGGTGTCTTGGCGACATTTCCGGATTAAAAGGGGCCCGGAAAGAATCCTCCCAGCCAAGGCAGGGCGTGTCACAACGCAGACGTATCTCGACGCTGATCCTGGGCCGCGTTGCACGCAACCTGATGGCGCGGGCAAGCGGCGGCTCTGTCGCGCTGTCGTCTCTGTGGCCGGGCCGCACCGACCGCCTGATCATCGCCCCGCACGACCTGCGCACGGCGGATGCGACACGCGCCGCCGAGATCTATGCCGGCCGCTTCGTCTTCGCGGGCAAGATCGTCACCTGCCACGGCCGCTCGATCTTCGAGATCGAACCTCCGTCGGAGGATTGGGAAGTTGCCCTTCTTGGTTTCGGATGGCTCCGGCACTTGCGCGCCGCCGACACCGCGCTCACCCGCGCCAATGCCCGCGCACTGGTCGACGACTGGCTGTCGAACCCGAACTATAAACGCCCGATGGCGCGTCGTGCCGACGTGCTGGCGCGCCGCGTCATTTCTTTATTATCGCAGGCCCCGCTCGTTCTTGGCGACACCGACGGCAAGTTCTACCGGCGCTACTTGCGCGGGCTTGCCCGCGAAATCCGCTACCTGCGTTCAGCGACGATCGATATCGTCGACGGCGTGCCTAAGCTGCAGGTGCTGATCGCGCTTTGCTACGCCTCGCTCTGCCTTGCCAATCAGGCGAAGCACATTCGCGCCGCCGCGCGCAAGCTTTCGGAGGAATTGCAACGACAGATCCTGCCGGATGGCGGCCACATCTCGCGCAATCCCGGCGCGCTGATCGAGCTTCTGACCGATCTCTTGCCGCTGCGTCAGACCTTCGCGGCCCGCAACATCGCGCCGCCGCCGGCCCTGTTGAACGCGATCGACCGCATGATGCCGATGCTGCGCTTCTTCAGGCACGGCGACGGCAGCTTCGCTTTGTTCAACGGCATGAGCGGCACGCCTTCGGACGTGCTCGCGACCTTGCTCGCTTATGACGACACCCACGGCGCGCCAATGTCGAACATGTCGCATACCGGTTTCCAGCGGCTCGATGCCGGCAACACGATTCTGATCATGGATACCGGGCCGGCGCCACCGCCGAGCGTCAGCCAGGACGCCCATGCCGGCTGTCTTTCGTTTGAACTGTCGTCGGGCACGAGCCGCATCGTCACCAATTGCGGCATGCCGTCGACCGGCCGCGACAACTGGCGCAGCTTCGCCAGGGGCACGGCGGCGCATTCGACGCTGACGTATCACGAGACCTCGTCCTGCCAGTTCGTTGAATTGTCGGCGATGAAGCGGCTCTTGCAGGGTGCACCGATCGTCAGCGGTCCAACGGACGTCGAAAGCTATCGCGAAGCCGTCGCCAATGGCGCACTGCTGACGACGTCACATGACGGCTACGTCCATCGCTTCGGCGTGATTCACCGCCGGGCGCTGATGCTTGCGCCGGACGGCACGCGGCTGGACGGCGAAGACACCGTGGTGCTGGCGTCGGACGGGCGAAGCAAGGCCAGCGAAACCGACTACGTGTTGCGGTTCCATCTTCATCCGTCGGTAAAGGCGAGCCGTCTCAGCGATGCCCGCGGCGTCATGCTGGTGTTGCCGAACCGCGACGTCTGGACCTTCGAGGCGCTCGACGACAGGGTCGAACTTGAGGACAGCGTATTTCTGGCGGGCAATGACGGGCCACGCCGCAGCGCCCAGATCGTCATCCGGCAGAATTCGCAGCACGCGCCGTCGATCCGCTGGAGTTTTGTGCGGTCGACATCTTCGCCATCGACGACAGCCGCAAGGCGTAACGTCCGCCGCGAGCCGGAACTGCCGCTATAGCTATGCTGCACAGGATACGGGGTAAGCCGGACCTCGCCGTTGTGGACGCCCCCCAAAGCTGCTAATCAGCGCATCGCTCGCGCGACTGGCGACCTTGGATGGAGCACCATCGGGAAGCGTGAGAGGATCCGCCGCGCGCCTGGGCAAAAGCACTCTTGAGAACAGAGGATCTTGCCCATGACCGATCAACTGCGCCACGTCACCCGCGCTCTGCTTTCCGTTTCCGACAAATCAGGACTGCTCGAATTTGCCCGCGCACTCGCGCTGCACGGCGTCGAACTCATTTCAACCGGCGGCACCGCGAAAGCCATCGCGGCTGAGGGGTTGAAGGTCAAGGACGTCTCGGAACTGACCGGCTTTCCGGAAATGATGGACGGGCGGGTCAAGACACTGCATCCGAAGGTGCATGGCGGGCTGCTCGCGATCCGCGATAAAGCGGATCACACCCACGCAATGAAGACGCATGGCATCGCGCAAATCGATCTGTTGGTCGTCAACCTCTATCCTTTTGAAGCCACCGTCGACAAAGGCGCCGATTTCGAGGAGTGCATCGAGAACATCGACATCGGCGGCCCGGCGATGATTCGTGCCGCGGCAAAGAACCATAACGACGTCGCGGTCGTGGTCGACGCGAGCGACTACCAGGCTGTTCTCGACGAACTCAAGGCCAATCAGGGTGCAACGACGCTGCATCTGCGGCGGCGTCTTGCCGCCAAGGCCTATGCGCGCACCGCGGCTTATGACGCGGCGATCTCGAACTGGTTCGCAGGCGAACTCAACATCGAGACACCGGAATTCCGCGCCTTTGGCGGGCGGCTGATCCAGGCCCTGCGCTATGGCGAAAATCCGCATCAGAAGGCGGCATTCTATCGGCTGCCTGAAAGACGGCCCGGCGTCTCCAGCTTGCTGCAGCTGCAGGGCAAGGAATTGTCCTACAACAACATCAACGACACCGATGCCGCGTTCGAATGCGTCGCCGAGTTCGATCCCAAGCGCACCGCGGCGTGCGTCATCGTCAAGCACGCCAACCCCTGCGGCGTCGCCGAAGGCCCCGATCTCGCCACCGCCTACCGCCGCGCGCTTGCCTGCGATTCGACCTCGGCCTATGGCGGCATTATCGCGCTGAACCGCTCACTGGATGCGGAAACGGCAAAGGCCGTCACGGAAATCTTCACAGAGGTCATCATCGCGCCGGAAGCGAGCGAAGAAGCGATCGCGATCGTCGCCAAACGGCGCAATCTGCGACTGCTCCTGACCGGCGGATTGCCAGACCCGCGCGCGATCGGGCTGACCGCCAAGACGGTCGCGGGCGGCTTGCTCGTCCAGAGCCGCGACAACGCGGTCGTTGACGACATGACGTTGAAAGTCGCAACCAAGCGCGCGCCGACCGAAGCCGAGATGCGCGACCTGATGTTCGCTTTCCGCGTTGCCAAGCACGTCAAGTCGAACACGATCGTCTATGCGAAGGACCTCGCCACGGTCGGTGTCGGCGCGGGCCAGATGAGCCGTGTGGATTCCGCGCGCATCGCGGCACGAAAGGCCGAGGATGCGGCGCGCGAATTGAAGCTGGCCGAGCCGCTCACCAGAGGCTCGGTCGTCGCTTCCGATGCCTTCTTCCCGTTCGCTGACGGCATGCTGGCCTGCATCGAGGCCGGCGCGACCGCGGTGATCCAGCCAGGCGGCTCGATGCGCGACAATGAAGTGATCGAAGCTGCCGACAAACACAACATCGCCATGGTGTTTACCGGCGTGCGGCACTTCCGCCATTAAGCTCACGGCCGGCGCTTGCAAGGGTCGCGCGCAAAAAATATCCCGCTGCGATTCACGCGGTTGGCGTTTGCTCCCATCTGAACGGGCCATGTAGCATCTGCACCGACATTCAGCCTTGGCATATTGCCGGCTGAACGGAGGAATGTTCATGGCCTCTCTGATGACGCCGCGGATCGTTGCCGCGACGCTGCTCGTTCTGTCGTTGCTGACGCCGGCAGGTGCGCAGGAGCAGCGCCGCGGCTTTTACACGCCTCCCGCCGCTGACGCCGTCCACGCCATTGCCGCCGACCACGGCATGGTGGTGGCGCAGGAAAAGACGGCGGCGCGGATCGGCACTGATATTTTGAAACGCGGCGGCAACGCCGTCGATGCTGCGGTCGCTACCGGTTTTGCCATGGCGGTGACCTATCCGCGCGCCGGAAATATTGGCGGCGGCGGTTTCATGGTGATCCATTCAGCGGAGCGGCACGAGGATATCGCGATCGATTATCGCGAGACCGCCCCGGCCGCGACCACGCCGACCATTTTCCTTGGGATTGACGGCAAACCGGACAATGCGAAATCGCGCGATTCCGCGCTCGGCATTGGAATCCCCGGCACGCCTGCGGGCCTGGCGTTGGCGCTTGAAAGATATGGTTCCGGAAAATTCACGCTGGCACAATTGGTCCAGCCGGCGATTGATCTCGCCCGCAACGGCGTTGTCATCACCGACGACAGCGCCGACACCCTGCCCGACTGGCATCGGCGGCTGGCGCGCTGGCCGTCATCGGCGAAAATCTTCTCGCGCGCGGATGGAACGTCGCTGCGCGAGGGCGATACCCTGGTGCAGGCCGATCTTGCCACCACGCTGGAGGCCATTGCTGCCCAAGGCCCGCGCGGCTTCTACGAAGGGCCGGTTGCCGAGAAGCTCGTGCACGCAATTTCAGACGCGGGCGGCATCATCACCACGGATGATCTCAAGGCGTATCAACCGGTGATCCGTACCCCCGTGCACGGCACCTATCGGGGCTACGACCTTGTTTCGATGCCGCTGCCTTCGTCCGGCGGGACCGTGCTGGTCGAGACGCTCAACGTCCTCGAAGGATTTCCGCTCGATCAGATGAAGCAGGGCTCGCCGACTTCGCTGCACGTGCTGATCGAGGCGATGAAGCGGGCTTACGCCGATCGCGCGCATTATCTGGGCGATCCTGCGTTCGTCAGCGCGCCGGTCGCGACCCTCGTCACCAAGGAATATGCGGCGAAGCAGCGCGCCAGCATCGACCTCGATCACGCGACACCGTGGGCTGACGCGGTGTCGGCCGCGCCGCCGCGCGAAGGCAGCAACACGACGCACTTCTCGGTCATCGACAGCTTTGGCAATGCAGTCAGCAACACCTATACGCTGAACTTCAGCTATGGCGTCGGCCTCGTCGCTGAAGGCACCGGCGTCCTGCTCAACAACGAGCTCGACGACTTCACGGCAGCGCCTGGCGCAGCCAACGCCTATGGTCTCGTCGGCTTCGATGCCAATCTGCCGGGGCCGGGAAAGCGGCCGCTGTCGTCGATGTCGCCCACCATCGTGCTGAAAGACGGCAAGCCGGTACTTGTGACGGGATCACCCGGCGGCAGCCGCATCATCTCCACCGTGCTGCAAGTGATCGTCAACGTGCTCGACTACCACATGGACGTCGCGGCCGCCGTGGCCGCACCGCGACTGCATCATCAGTGGCTTCCTGACGAGGTGCGGATCGAACGCGGCTTCCCGGAAGCCACGCTCGAAGCGCTGAAGGCCAAAGGACATCACATTGTCGAGCCGATGGGCCAGACCTCGGCGAATTCGATTGAGGTGACGCCAGCCGGATTGCTCGGCGCGCCCGATCCGCGCACCCGCGGCTCCGAGGCGGCCGGCGAGTAACTAGCGCCCGACGGCGTACGGTCCGCCTTTTTCGAGCGCGCGTTGGTAAGCGGGGCGCGCATGGATACGGTCCAGAAACGCCATCGCCTTGGGGTGGCCTTGTTCGAGGCCGCCGCGCGCCGCTGCTGCTTCAAGCGGAAAACTCATCTGGATGTCGGCGGCGGTGAAATCGTCGCCTGCGAACCATTCGCTCTTCGCCAGTTCGCTTTCCCAGAACGCCATGTGAAGCTTGAGCTGCGGGTTGACGAGCGCGGTCATCGCCTGATTGGAGACCTTGCGCACCAGGGGACGCAAAAGTGCCGGCGCGCGCCGTGGCATCAGCGTGAATAAAAGCTTCAGCAACAGCGGCGGCATCGCCGAGCCTTCGGCGTAGTGCAGCCAATACGTATAGCGCAAACGCTCCGGCGTATCCGGCGGCGGGATCAGGCGGCCGTTGCCGTAAGTGCCGACGAGGTATTCGGCGATCGCGCCCGACTCCGCGATGGTGTTTCCGCCATCGGTGATAACAGGCGATTTTCCGAGCGGATGGATGGCGCGCAGCTCCGCTGGCGCGCGCATGTCGGGCTGACGCTGATAGCGCACGATCTCGTAAGGCACGCCCAGCTCTTCGAGCAGCCACAGCACCCGCTGCGAGCGCGAATTGTTGAGATGATGGACCGTCAGCATCGATATCCCCCAACCACGAATTTCCCGGGTGTTCCCGTATCAGGCCTTGGACGGATTAGCGATCAGGGCGTCAAGAAGGACAGACGCGGGGCGCATCCGAAGGGAGCGAGATTTTACCCGGGTGATATTGACAACCTAATTATACCCGGGTATTAATTGCGCCAGCATAGGATAACTGCAAATGACCCCAAGTTTCACGGCCTTTGAGGGCCAGCGGCGCCTCGTCACGGGGACCCTCGCCGAGGTCGCACTCGCGGTGAGGCGGGCCGGCCAGGCTGCGCCGATCGTCATTTTCAGCGATGCGACCGGCCGCTCGCTCGATCTCGACCTGCGCGGATCGGACGAGGAAATCGTCGCCCGGCTCCCCAAGACGGCGCCAGCGCCCGTCGAGCCGGAAACGCAGGCGAGCGAGCCGCGCGGCCGCGGCCGTCCGAAACTGGGCGTGGTCGCGCGCGAGGTGACGTTGCTGCCGCGGCATTGGGAATGGCTCAACGCCCGGCCCGGCGGCGCGTCGGTCGCGTTGCGAAAACTGGTCGACGAGGCGCGGCGCGCCAATGGCGACCGCGACCGGCAACGAGCAGCGCGCGACGCGGCCTATCACTTCATGTCGACCATGGCCGGCAATCGAGTGGGATTCGAAGAGGCCTCGCGGGCGCTGTTTGCCGACGATCGGCGGCGCTTCGGCGAACTGATCGCCGCATGGCCCGTCGATATTCGCGACCACATCGTCAAGCTTGCTTTCAGCGATCGCGTTCCCACCCAGGCGTGATTGGACGATAGACGACCGCCAAAGTATGACGGTCGTCATCGAACCCAGTGGACGGGCGTCTTTGGTTGCGCCACAATGGGTTGGTAAGGAAAGCCATAAAGCCATCCGGGAGGCCGTCATGGGCACCACCGCTCCACAATTCATGTTCGATTTCGGCAGCCCCAACGCCTTCCTCAGCCATGAGGCAATCCCGGCGATCGAGCAACGGATCGGGATGAAGTTCGAATACGTGCCGATCCTGTTGGGTGGCATTTTCAAGGCCACCAACAACAAGTCTCCCGCGGAAACGCTCGCCGGCATCAAGAACAAGCGCGAATTCCAGGTGATCGAGACCAAGCGCTTCCTGAAGCGCTTCGGCGTCAAACCCTTCACCTGGAATCCCTTCTTTCCGGTCAATACGCTCAATTTGATGCGCGCCGCAGTGGCGGCTCAGCTCGAAGGCGTGTTTGAAAAATACGTCGACGCCGCCTTTCATCACATGTGGGTCGAGCCGAAGAAGATGGACGATCCGGAAATTGCTCTTGCCGCACTGACGGCGTCCGGCCTCGATGCAGCGAGGTTGTTCGCCCGCGCGGGCGAAGCCGATGTGAAGGCAAAACTGATCGAGAATACGCAAGCAGCCGTCGATCGCGGCGCGTTCGGCTCTCCGACATTCTTCGTCGGCAATGAAATATTCTTCGGCAAGGAACAACTGCGCGACGTCGAAGAGCTGGTGTTGGGGAAATAGCAATCCTCATGGTGAGGAGGTGCGCAGCACCGTCTCGAACCATGAGGCCCCGAGCGCGGCCTCATCCTTCGAGACGCAACGAAGGCACCGCTCCTCAGGATGAGGGAAGGGAGATCGTCACATGCAAAAGCGTAATGCCACCGTGGCCGTGATCGGCGCAGGCGATTACATCGGCGCCGAAATTGCAAAAAAATTCGCCTCGGAAGGCTTCACCGTTTTCGCAGGACGGCGCGATGGCGCCAAGCTCGAGCCGCTGGTTCGCGAGATCGAGGCAGCGGGCGGTTCGATCGTGGCGCGGACGCTGGACGCCCGCAAGGAAGACGAGATTGCAGGTTTCCTGAACGATGCCGACAAGCACGCGCCGCTGGAGGTGACCATTTTCAACGTCGGCGCCAACGTCAATTTCCCGATCCTTGAAACAACCGATCGTGTGTTCCGCAAGGTGTGGGAAATGGCCTGCTGGGCCGGCTTTCTGGCTGGCCGCGAATCGGCGCGGCTGATGCTGCCGCGTGGACAGGGGAACATCTTCTTCACCGGCGCGACGGCCTCCTTGCGCGGCGGCAGCGGCTTTGCCGCGTTCGCGAGCGCCAAGTTCGGGCTTCGTGCGGTGGCGCAATCGATGGCGCGCGAGCTGGGACCTAAAAATATTCATGTCGCGCATCTGATCATCGATTCGGGCGTTGACACCGCATGGGTCCGGCAACGGCGCGAGCAGCTCTGGGGCAAGGAAGCGCTCGACAATCCGGATTTGCTGATGCCGCCGGCCTCCGTCGCCGCCTCCTATTGGCAACTCTACCAGCAGCCGCGCAGCGCCTGGACCTTTGAGCTTGAAATTCGCCCGTTCGGCGAAAAGTGGTAAGAGGGCCTCCGGCAGGCCGCACGGGGAACGCGCAAGATTCTCCAAGATCAGCTCAACCTGCACTGACTAGGGTCGTCTCCATTACCGGCGGTGAATGGTGAGTTGTGAATAGCGAATAGAAGGCATACGGCACCCGATCTATCTTTGCCATTCGCTACTCCATATTCGCTATTCGCCTGTTTGATCTTTTGACAAGGAAGAGGACCAACTCCCATGCGTATCCTCGTGGTCGGAGCCGGCGCGATCGGCGGCTATTTCGGCGGCCGAATGCTGCAAGCCGGCCGCGACGTGACGTTTCTGGTTCGTCCCAGGCGCGCTGCTGAACTTGCATCCGCAGGTCTTGTCATCAAAAGCCCCAATGGCGACGCCACGCTGACCAATCCGCCGACCGTGCAGGCGGATAAACTCGACAAGACGTTCGATCTCGTGCTGCTCAGCTGCAAGGCGTTCGACCTTGACGACGCGATCACGTCTTTTGCGCCAGCCGTGGGGCCGAAGACCGTCATTCTTCCGCTGCTCAACGGCATGCGTCACCTCGACGTGCTCGATCAACGTTTCGGCGCAAACGCGGTGCTGGGCGGATTGTGCGCGATCGCGGTCACCTTGAACGAAGTCCGCGAGATCGTTCAGCTCGCACCGATGCAATCGCTCGGCTTTGGCGAGCGCGACGGCAAGATCTCGGACCGGGTCCAGGCGATTGCCGAAACCATGGCGAGCGGCAAGTTCGGCGCCGCCGCGAGCAAGCAAGTGATCCAGGACATGTGGGAGAAATGGGTTTTTCTCGCCTCGCTTGCGGCCTCGACCTGCACGATGCGTGCACCGATCGGCCATATTCTGGCAGCTCCTGCGGGTAAGGATTTCATTCTCGGCATTCTCGATGAATGCAGCGCCGTCGCCTCAAGCGAAGGCCACGCGCCGACCGGCCCGTTCTTCGAACGCGTCAAGGGGATGCTGACCACCGAGGGCTCGCAGCTCACCGCCTCGATGTTCCGCGACCTCAAGGCCGGGGCGAAGGTCGAAGCCGATCACATCATCGGCGATCTGATCGCGCGCGGCGATGCCGCCAAGGTGCCGGTGCCAAAGCTCAGGATCGTCTACACCCACCTGAAGACGTACGAGAATCAGCGCGGGTGATTTCCATCACCGTCATTGCGAGCGATAGCGAAGCAATCCAGTCCGAAAATTCTGGATTGCTTCATCGCTCCAGCGCAAAATTGCTCGGCAATTTTGTCGCGGGCTCCTCGCAATGACGACGACCCGGCGGCCTCGCTTGTCCGGGACACGATCACAGATGCGCGAGGTAGTGCGCGAGCGCCGTGATCTCTTCTTCGCTCAAGGGGTAGGCGACATCGGCCATCGCCGCCTGACCGCCGCCGGATCGCACGCCGGACTTGTAGTCGTTCAACGCCTTCAGAAGATAATCTTCGCGCTGGTCGGCGATGCGCGCCGCCGCATCCTTGCCGGCAAAGCTGTCGGTATGGCAGTTGGCGCAGCGCCGGCCGCTCGCCGCTTGCGCACCTTTCTTCGACAGGTCCGGATTGTCGTCCGCCTGCGGCGCCTTCGGCGGCGCGAGCGAAGCAAAGTAGGCGCCCAGGTTGCGGATATCCTCGTTGTCGAGCTGTTCGACAATCGGCTGCATCTGCTCGTTCTTCCGTGCACCGCTGCGGAAAAACACCAGCTGCCATTGGATGAAGCGGTCTTGCTGTCCGGCAAGCGAGGGAACGCCTTCCATTTGCGAGATACCGTTCTCGCCGTGACAGCCGGCGCAGAGCTCCGCCTTTTTCTTCGCCGCCTCAAGGTCGGCGGCAGGCGACGTAGCCGTCATCACAACAGACAGAGCGGTTGCGCACAAGATATTGAGAAAAACTCGACGCATGACTGGCACCAGATTTTGTTCGCTGCTCAAAACGAATCTGCGGCCGCCGGTTGCCGGGCGGCCGCAGTCTCATGGATCTAGCGTCTATTTGCTGTAGCTGATGCGATAGATCGCACCGGCCCAGTCATCGGCGACGAGGATCGAGCCATCCTTGTCGAGGAGAATGTCGGCAGGACGGCCCGTGAAGCTTTGGTCGCCGTCGAGCCAGCCTTCCGCGAGCACCGTTTGCTTGGCGTTCTTGCCATCCGGATCGGCTGTGACGCGGACGATGCGCGCACCCTGGTACTTATGCCGATTCCACGAGCCGTGCTCGGCGATCAGGATCGAGTTCTTGTACTCGGCAGGGAACTGATTGCCGGTATAGAACTTCATGCCGAGCGGAGCGACGTGGGCACCGAGATTGAGCACCGGCGGGGTGAACTCCGAGCACTTGTGACCCATCGCGAACTTCGGATCCGGCATGTCGCCCTGGTGGCAATAGGGATAGCCGAAGTGCTCGCCGAGCTTGGAGATCATGTTGAGCTTGTCGCTCGGCGTATCGTCGCTCATCCAGTCGCGCGCATTTTCCGTGAACCAGTATTTGCCGGTACGCGGATCGACGTCGCCGCCGACGCTGTTGCGGACGCCGAGCGCGACCAGCTCGGCATTGCCGGTCTTGGGATCGACGCGCCGGATCTGCGACACGCTGGTGGGAGGAATGCCGATGTTGAAAGGAGGTCCGAACGGAACGTAGAACCAGCCGTCCTTGTCGGCGGCGAGATATTTCCAGCCGTGCGCGGCATAAGAGGGCATGTCGTCGTAGACGACCTTGCCGTCGCCGAGCTTGTCGAGATTGGCCTCGGCGTTGTCGTAGCGGACCAGCTTGTTGACGTTGATGACGTAGAGCGCGCCATCCTTGAACGCGATGCCGGTCGGCATCGGCGGATTCATCCCCTTGAGGATAGTCTTGACCTCTTTCTTCCCGCCATTGTCCTTGATGGCGTAGACGTTGCCGAGACCGAACGAGCCGACGAACAGCGTGCCCTTGTCGCCCCAGGCCATCTGCCGCGCCGACAAAACGCCGGACGCATAAACTTCGATCTTGAAGCCCGGCGGCAGCTTGATCTTCTTGAGCGATGTTGCGAGCTCCGCATCAGACAAACCGGTCGGCGGACCTGCTTTCGGCGCTAGTCCCTTCTGGGCCTCGGTCTCGTCACCGAGAAACCAGTCATCCGGCGGGTGGGTCCAGAATTCCTTGGTGCCGGATTCGTATTTTTTCAGTGGCTTGTCCTGCGCACTGGCCTGGCCGGCCGTGCCCATGGCGACGATCGCGGTTGTTGCGAGCGCAAGAATAGATCGATTGAAAGCCGATTTCATCGCGTCTCTCTCCCTGTACAGCCGAAGCGGCTGCGATCTTGTTTTTTCAGATACCTCTGCGGCAGAACCTTGGTCTGCTCACGAGGCTGAAAAAATCCTAGCACATCCTCTGCGGGAGAGAAGCGCAGAGCCCTCCGACTAAAGCGTGATCGGGGTCGTGCGGCGTCAACATTTGAGAGAATAAAATTCCGCCGAACGGTGTGGCCGAACATGGCGGCCTGATGGTTCGCGGAGACCTGGAGCGGGCGAAGGGATTCGAACCCTCGACCCCGACCTTGGCAAGGTCGTGCTCTACCCCTGAGCTACACCCGCATCCTTGAGGTGACGTCGCTTTGTTGTCACGAGCGACGGCAGACCTATGCCAAATGCGGACCGCGAATGCAACAGCCAGCAATGGCGAAGCGAAAATAGATTAAACGCCGGATATCGCTGCAATTTTGTCAATATTGGCCCGAAATGGCCGCTATCCACCGCTTGAATCGGCAACTGCCGGGAACCCGGCCCCTTGAGACGCCATCGACTCGCGCAAAGACTGGAGCCAATTTCCAAACCGAATTCGAAGCGTTTCGGTGAATTCGCCGAGGCAAAGAGGCTCGCAATCGAATGTTGCCCACCATTCGACGAAGGCACGATCACCGTCGACGACCGGCGTGACCCGCAACGTGGCCCGAAAGCCCGTGACCGGCAGCGTGGGCGCATCACAGAACTCGTAGGTCTGCGACCGCTCGACATCGGATTGCGCCAAGAGGCGCTGGCGTATCCGTTGTCCCTGATAGAGCACGTTCCGAACGGCGCCGATGGTGTCACCGGACTTGCCGTGCTCGATCCGGCTCTCGCCGGCGCCGCCGACCCACACCGGATAGTTATTGAAATCGCGAATGATTTTCCAAATCTCGTCGGCTGGATGCTCGAACACGGTGCTGTAATAGGCTTCGGCCACGCTCATCTTCCATGAGGCTTTTGCGATGCTGCGCCATGGTGAAACGACGGCGGGCCATCGCCCACCCGATCTCCGATATCCGCCCGCCCTGGGCTGGCCGGCGGATTGCCCGAGCCGATTGAAATTCCCCCGCCAGCCGCCATCTGGGGGAGAGAACTTCTGACCGGCGGCGCTGGACCGTGCTAGAGAGGCCCAAAGCCGCCAACGAAACCCGGCAAGACATCAGACGAGGATTCCCGTGACGATAGTAGAACAGGGCAACGGCGCCGCGCCGCAGGCAGCGCCCGATCTGATCAAGGAAACGACGACCCAGAGTTTCGTCAGGGATGTGATCGAGGAGTCCAAGCGGCAGCCGGTGCTGATCGACTTCTGGGCGCAGTGGTGCGGCCCTTGCCGTCAGCTCACGCCGATCCTTGAAAAGGTCGTCCGCGCCGCCAAGGGCAAGGTCAAACTGGTCAAGATGAACATCGACGAGCATCCGGCGATTCCGGGCCAGATGGGCATCCAGTCCATTCCCGCCGTGATCGCCTTCGTCAACGGCCAGCCGGCCGACGGTTTCATGGGCGCATTGCCGGAAAGCCAGGTCACCGCCTTTGTCGACAAGCTGACCGCCGGCATGCCCGGCGAGCCGAACATCGCCGAGGTCCTGAAAGAAGCTGAAACCCTGCTCGCCGAGGGCGATGCCGCGACCGCAGCCTCGATCTACGCCGAGGTGCTTTCCGCCGACGCCACCAATATCGCGGCGCTCGCGGGGCTGGCGAAATGCTACGCCACGACTGGCGCGATCGATCAGGCGAAGAAGACGCTGGCGATGGTTCCGGAATCCAAGCGCGGCGATGCGGCCGTCAAGGCCGTGCAGGCCACGATCGATCTGGCCGAACAGGCAAGTTCGCTCGGACCGCTCACTGAGCTCGAACAGAAAGTCGCCGCAAACCCGCTGGATCATCAGGCGCGTTTCGATCTCGCGACTGCGCTGAACGCCGCCGGCAAACGAACGGAAGCAACCCAGCAACTGCTCGAAATCGTCAAGCGCGACCGCAAGTGGAATGAGGACGGCGCCCGCAAGCAACTGGTACAGTTCTTCGACGCGTGGGGCGCGACCGACGAAGCGACCGTTGAAGGAAGGAAGCGGCTGTCGACGATCCTGTTTTCGTAACCCGGATTTCGCGATGGCGGCAGGCATCAGCCTGCCCGGCGCGGGGTTACGCGAACGGCGTGGAGCCGATTTAAGGCACGATATGCGCTGGTGAACGCAATGCCGATCAATGCCGAATATCGCGGACCTGCAGACCTTCCCGAGATCATTCCGGTATTCCCTCTGCCCGGCGCGCTGCTGCTGCCGCGCGGGCAAATGCCGCTGAATATTTTCGAGCCGCGTTATCTCGCGATGGTCGACGACGCCTTCCGCGACGGCCATCGGCTGATCGGCATGATCCAGCCCGACGTCGCCCATTCGCGGGACGAGTCCAATCCGAAGCTTTTTCAGGTTGGGTGCGTCGGCCGCATCACCCAACTCGCGGAGTCCGGCGACGGCCGCTATGTGCTCGAGCTCACCGGCATCACCCGCTTCAAGGTGGTCGAGGAACAAACCGTGCTGACGGCCTATCGGCAATGCAAGGTCGACTACTTTCCCTATCTCGACGATTTCACCGCGCGCAAAGGCGAAGAGGCGGTCGATCGCGATGCGCTGCTGCGGGCGCTGACAGAATTTCTGGACGCCAACAACCTCAAGGTCGACTGGGAAGGCATTGAAAACGCCCCCAACGAAGCGCTGGTCAATGCGCTGGCGATGATGTCGCCCTACGGGCCGCCGGAAAAGCAGGCGATGCTGGAAGCGCCTGATCTGAAGACGCGCGCCGAAATCCTGATCGCGGTGACCGAGATGGATCTCGCCAAGAAACGCACCAGCAACGACACCGGACTGCAATAGCCCGCTGCGCCGGAGCATGATCCGAGAAAGTGGAAATCCTACTCGAATCGCGAGCCTAAGCCGATTTGCGCCGACCCAGGTAGATATGCAGCGGGAACAGAAGAGCTATTGAGACTCCGGCGGCAATGTGGATCCAGCTCATCCACGGCCGCAAACTCTCCGATCCGAGGTAATAAAGCCCGAAAGCGGTCCCGATCAGGATCGCAATGAACGTCGCCATCGCCGATCCGGAAATACGGTTCTTTCGGGCCCGCCATGCCCGCGCCAGATGGACGGGGACGAGGGCGCCGATCAGGAGGAGCGCCGCCATGGCAGTGCCGCCATGCACCATCAGGAGATAGGCAATGCTTTGCTGCCAGATCTCGTCGCTGGAAATATCCTTTTCCCAGTCGGCCAGCAGCCAGCCGCAGCCAGTAAGCAGCAGCACGGCGAACGCCGCATAGATCGCGTACCGGAATGAGAGACTAAGCCGCAAGGTGCACTACGCTTTGCAAATCGGGGGAAATCCGGACCTCGCTGTCCGAGGTGATCAGTAGCGCGCTTGCTTGATAGAGCTCAAGCAAGCTGCCTGCGTCCGCGCCCGAAATCATGACGATCTTGGTCAAGGCGTCGGCGATCATGCAGGACGGCGCACGAACCGTCACGCCGTCGATCGCGTTTGTCAGAGGCTTGCCATCCGGCCGAACGATCGCCGATCCGTCGCTCTGTGCTGACTGAAAAGGATCGAGCCGCCGCGCGGAGGACGCCAGCGCCTCGCCTGCGAATTCAATGCGGCAGACTACGCGGCCGGGATGGCGAGGATGACGAATATGGGCCGTCTGCACCTCGGCGCCAAAAGCGCCGAGATCGCCGCCGGCATTCACGAGGCCACAGGTCACCGCGCCCGAGTGGCGAAGCGCATCCAGTGCGCGATCGACCGCAAAGCCCTTGGCGATTCCGCCGAGATCAATTTTCGTACCGCGATGTCGAAAGCGGATCATCCGTCCTTCGAGCAGCTCTATCGCTTCGCGCGCGATCGCCTCGGCTTCATCTTCGTCATGCCGAGGCAACAAGCCCATGCCCTGCAGGATCGGCGCGACGGCGATATTGAAGAGGCCGTCCGACTCGCGATGAAGCTCGATGCTCGTCTTGAGAACATCGAAGGTCCATTGATGAACCTTGACGGGCCGATCGAACGCTTGCCGATTGAGGCGGCTGACATCGCTGTCCGGCTCGTGAAAACTCATCAGCCGATGCACGCCAGAAACTGCGTCGAACGCGGCGTCGATCGCGCCGACGACTTCGGCTTGCGCAGGCCCCGCCGCTTCGATTTCGACGAACGTGCCAAGCAATGGCCTGGCGCGGCGTATCCTATTTGAGGCGGCTGCCATAGGTCGCCAATATTCGTTTCACGCCTTCGGTGACATGCGTCGACGATAGCGTCGCGCCGGCAATATTTCTGATGTCCCCGTTGATCTTGAGCGAACTGGTGCTGGTCTTTCCGACGAACTGTGCGAGCCAGCTCGGGCTTCGTATCTCACCCCCGTAGGATTCGCGGTACTGCAGGATCTCGACCTTTTGAACCGCCCCCGTGGGCGTCAGCGCGACGGCATAGTCGATATAGAGGTGTTTGCCGACGACGCGGTCGAATATGAAATAGCCGGCAACGCGCCCGCCCGCTTCGGCTTTCCAGATCCTTCCGGCCTGAATCGGGGTAAACTGGCTGGCCGACGGGAACGCCTGCTTCTGCGCTTCTTCGATCGAAAGATATTCCATCGCGTAGGCAGGCGAGGCGACCGATGCGATCGCCGCCACCGGCAATGTGTATCGAATCCATTCCGTCATGATTCACTTAAACTCCGGTCATTCCATTCAATCCGCCGTCCTGCCATCGCCTTCGATGGAGCGGCGCTTTCACAAGCGCGCTTCCTCGCCCGCCTTTAGAAGAAGAAGCCGACCCCGCCAAGAAACGAATCCGAGAGCGCGCTGACGAGACTCTTGTCGATGATATGTTGATAGGTCGCTTTCAGCACGATCTTGGGCGACGGGAAGACCGCGACGCCCGCGGTATGGAATTGGCGTTGGCCCGCACCCGTCGGCAGGTTGGCATCCGTTCCGGCAAATCCGCCGGTCTGGAGATTTTCGTAAGTGTAGTTATAGAACGGCACCGCCTCCCATTCGCTCTTGAGGATGGTGCCGAGCGGAACGTGATAGGCGATCTCGCCGGAATAACCGAACATCGATTTTCCGACATTGTCGGTTGGATCGGTGTCGTTGTTGGCGCGCAGATTTGCGGGGTTGCCGAATGCGACCCGGACATACTCGCCGCGGAGTTCGAGGCCTGTATTGGGCACGCGGTAGCGGAATTCGGCGTCGAACATGGCGAGGCTCGAGCCGCCCAGGAAGTTGCCGAAGTCGCCATGGGCGCCGCGCGGCGTCGTATTGGGCGAATAATAAGCGCTCACGCTGCCTCCGAAGCCCGGAAGGATGGTCGGCGTGACGTCGAGACGACCCGACACCGCCACCGCATTGGAGAGCTGCTGGAAATCGCCGAGCGGCGGATTTGAGAATACGAGCCCATTGAGCCCGTCGATGCCCGGGAAGTAAGGCGTGCCCGGCAAAGGCACGGTCTTGGCTGCCGTGCGATTGTCGAAGGAGTCGCCAAAGTCCTCGTTGGTGGCGCTGACCATGACCTGGTATTTCAGGTCTTCGCTGATGGTGCCGTACACGCTCGTGCCGGGCACCTTCCAGGTCGAGGGGATGATGCTGTTGTAGAGCTCGGGCCGGTTGACGCTGTAGAACTGCGTCGGTTCGTGATGCTGATTGATGTAACCGATCGGCACCAGGTCGATGCCCGGCGCGCGCCAGTTGAACTGATCGATGATCTTGAAATCGACCCAGAGCTGCTCGATCTCGGCGGTGCCGTGCAGCTTGTCGTCGTTGTCGAAGCCTGAACCTGCGTGCTCGAATTCGATTTCGGCATTGAAGATGATGTTGTCGGTGATCGCGTAAGTCGGCAACAACACCATTCGCGCGGTATCGAAGCCATTCTGCCATTGACCGTTGGCAGCGGGATTTTGCATCGTCCCGAACTTGACCTCGCCGTAGGCACCGATGCTCAGGCCGGCGACGGGTGAAGGAGCGACACCCAGAATGGGGAGATCGGACGGCGGGGTGGAAAAGTCGGGCGTCTTCGACTTGGATGACGGTTTGCTTTTCGGATCTTGCGGCAGCTCCGGCGCGGCAGCAGTCTTGGTGTCAGTCTTGGCATCCTTGAGCTTGGCGTCCTTGTCGGCCTCCGGCGCTGACGCTTTTTTCTGCGCCTTGTCGGCTCCGGTGGCCTGCTTCTTTTCCGAAGGCGCCGGTTTCTCGGCCGTCGACGCCTGCCCTGCGGCATCGGCAATTCGCTTTTGCTTGAGCTCGGCTTCGAGCGACTGAATGCGCTTTTCCATCGCCTCCATTTTTTTCAATACGGCGTCATTGACGTCGCCGTCGGCAGCCCAGGCGCTGCTGCAACCGATGACCGACATGGCGGTTGCCGCGAGCAGCATTCGTCGTCTCGAACGGCCAAACGAAGGGAATGACGACGAAGCAAAGTGCAGAAAATGACACCGCGGCATGAGGCCCCCAATCCGCGGAAATCAGATGCTCCGCGATTACGCGGGCACGTAGTACTCATTGCTTTTTGTTTCGGGGATTCGAAAGTGGAGCGGCGAAACTGGAATCGCTCTACTTTAGAATTAGAACAAAACTAAACATCCCGAACGGACACGGATGACGGTTTGACGACGGCGAACGCCAGACGTCACCGCACTAGCCCGCGCCGAGCGCGACCGCGACGTTGTAGGTCAGTAGGCTCGCCGCGTAGGCCAGCACGAACATATAGGCGAAGGTGAGCGCCATCCATTTCGTGCCGCCGGTCTCGCGCCGGATCACCGCGAGCGTGGACGCGCATTGCGGGGCGAAGATGTACCAGGCAAGCAGCGACAGCGCGGTGGCGAGGCTCCATTTGGTGGCGAGCACCTGCCCGATCTGGTCGGCGGCTTCCTTGCCGCCCTCGATGGCATAGACCGTGCCGAGCGCAGCGACCGCAACTTCGCGCGCCGCCATGCCCGGAATCAGCGCGACCACGATTTGCCAGTTGAAGCCGAGCGGCGCGAAGAGCGGCGCCAGGGCGTGGCCGATGATCGCTGCCAGGCTGTAATTGATGCCGGGGCCCTCCGCGCCCACGGGCGGCTGCGGGAATGAAGCGAGAAACCAGATCAACACCATCATGGAGAAGATCGTGGTGCCGGCGCGCTGCAGGAACATTTTCGCCCGCGTATAGACGCCAAGCGCGATGCTCTTGAGACGTGGCATCTTGTAGTCCGGCAATTCCAGCATGAACGGCGCGGGTGCGTAGTCGCGCAGCATGAAGAATTTGATCAGGAAAGACACGCCGAGAGCACTGGTGATGCCGGCCGCGTAGAGACCGAACATCACGAGGCCCCTGAGATTGACCCAGCCCCAGACCTCCTGATCGGGAATGAAGGCGGAGATGATCAGCGTATAGACCGGAATCCGCGCCGAGCAGGTCATCAGCGGCGCGATCAGGATCGTCGTCAGGCGGTCGCGGCGGTTGTCGATGACGCGCGTCGCCATGATGCCGGGAATGGCGCAGGCAAAGCTTGACAGCAGCGGAATGAAGGCACGTCCGTGCAGGCCTGCGCCGCCCATGATGCGGTCCATCAGGAACGCGGCGCGCGCCATGTAGCCGAAATCTTCAAGCAGCAGGATGAACAGGAAGATGATGATGATTTGCGGCAGGAACACGATGACGCTGCCGACGCCGGAAATCACGCCGTTCTGAAGGAAGCTTTGCGCCAGTCCCGCCGGCAGCGTGTCGTGCACGAACTGGCCGAGCGTCGAAAACGCATCCGACAAAAGCTCCATCAGCGGCTGCGCCCAGGCGAACACCGCCTGGAACATCACAAACAGAACCGAAGCGAGGACGAGAAGCCCCGCCACCGGATGCAGCACGACGGCGTCGATCCGCGCCGTCCAGGTATCGGGCCTCGCCGGCAGGCTGACGGTCGCGGCGATGATTTTGTCAGCCTCGCGCTGGGTCGCGCGCAGCTCTGCGACTGATAGCGGTTTCCAGAGATTTTGCTGCACCGAGACCTGCGCCTGCTTGGCGATTTCATCGGTCTTGCGCAAAAGCTCGGCGATTCCTGCCTTGCGCACGGCAACTGACGTCACCACCGGAACGCCCAGCATCTCCGACATGCGCGCGGCATCGACGGAGACGCCGCGCCGCGTTGCGATGTCGAACATGTTGAGCACCAGCAAAAGCGGCCGGCCGGTCTGCTTGAGCTCGAGCAGCAGACGGACCGTCAGCCGCAGATTGGTGGAATCGGCAACGCACAGCACGAGATCCGGCGGCTTTTCGCCGCTAGCGCGGCCGAGCACGAAATCCCGGGTGATTTCCTCGTCCGGACTGCGGCCGCGCAGCGAGTAGGTGCCGGGCAAATCGACCACGGACGCCTGACGCCCCAGCGGGGTGACGAAAAAGCCTTCCTTGCGCTCGACGGTGACGCCCGGATAGTTCGCGACCTTCTGCCGGCTGCCGGTCAGCGCGTTGAACAGCGAGGTCTTGCCGCTGTTGGGCGTGCCCACGAGGGCCAGATGCATCAACGGAGCTTCCATAGCGCGATAGACCTCGTCAAACGACTATGACGGCCATCGCCTCGCGCCGGCGCACTGCAACGGTGACGTTGTCGACACGAACGGCAATCGGGTCGCGCCCGACGATGCCTTCGTGGAGCACTTCTACCCTGGCTCCCTCGACGAAGCCGAGTTCAAGCAGGCGGCTTTCAAGTTCGAGCGCCGGAAGCGAAGAATCCACCCCCTCGGCGTCGACTTGATGGATGACGCCGGAATAGCCGCGCTTGGCCATGCCAAGCCGCGTCTCGGGCGTTCTATTGTTTCGATCGATGGCGGTCATGAAGCTGTATTTTCAACGACCGGCGTGCAGGTCAAGCTTGGCGGGTTAAAACACATTGATCTTAGAGGAATTTTAAACTGCGAGGCCGCTCCGTCAGCGTCGATCGAGCGCCTCATCACCAGTTTCACGGCCGAGTGAGCAACGGACCGGCGGCGCCGTCATCGCTCGAGGACATGCTCCGGCTGGCTCCGCCGTAAGCACCGCCGCCGAGGGGCGCGATGGCTTTTGCCGGCATGGTGACTGAAACCTGACCGCCGTCGCCACGATATCGCCGCACCGCCTAACGGACGCTTGTCTTCGTTTTCATTCTCAAGCGGTTATCCCGGGCCTGGCGTCACGGGCTCAGCGCCGGCCGTCGCAAACAATAACCTTGCGTTCACCATGCGGATAAATCGGCCGGAGGTGGTCGGCAAACGCCACGGGTTTCAAGGTCGCTTATACCTTTACGGCTTAGTCATCGCTGATGACGGGCTTCTCGCGAAGCCCCGTCCAGTAACCTGCGTAACAAGTAGATCCGCGTATGAACATTGCCCGCATTGTCGTCCTAGCCATCGCTCTCAGCGCCGGTGGCGTCGCGGCCTATCTCGCAAGCGGAACGGGCAGCACGCCAAACGTTCCGGCCGCGCCCGTCGCCCAGCTCGAAACGGTCGATGTTCTGGTGGCCAAAGCCGACATCACGCTCGGCCAGTCGCTGACGGCCGACGACATGATCTGGCAGACCTGGCCGGCGTCGACGTCGAGCAGCAACTTCATCCGCCGCAAGGATCGCGCGGATGCCGCCAAACAGCTCGCGGGCTCGATCGCGCGCGCCCCCTTCGTCGCCGGCGAGCCGATCCGGGAAGCCAAACTGGTGAAGGCCGACGGCTCCGGTTTCATGGCCGCGATCCTGCAAAGCGGATATCGCGCGGTCGCTACGGAGATTTCCGCGGAAACCGCCGCGGGCGGCTTCGTTCTGCCCAACGATCGCGTCGACGTCATTCTCACCCGCCGCCTGAAGAACCCTGTCCCGTCGCAGCCCGATATCGTCGTCTCCGAGATCCGTCTGTCCAATATTCGTGTGCTCGCCATCGATCAGGCACCAAAGGAAAAAGACGGAACCAATAGCGTCGTCGGCAAGACGGTCACGCTTGAATTGAAGCCGGAGCAGACCACCGAGCTCGCATCTGCACGCCAGGCCGGCACGCTGTCGCTGGCATTGCGCAGCATCGCCGACGCCAACCAGGTCGCGATCAGCGCCAGCGAACACGCGCAACCCACCATCAACGTGGTGCGCTATGGCGTCACCAACCCGGGTAACGCCGCGGCTCCCGTGAAGTGACCGGAAAGACGCCCATGACCAGAAGGACGAAGAATATGGCTCACCGGGGAAGCCGGACGTCTATCCGAACCTCATTGATCAGCGCGCTGTCTGCCTCGGCGGCCGTTCTTGCGCTTTTTTCAGGCCTGACACCGGCTGCCGCCGCGGAGAGCGATACGACATCCGGACCCGCGATCATCACCGCGCCGGCTGCTGCTTCCCGCACGTCCGACCCTGCCACCACATCGAGCATCCCTGCCCCTCCGGTAAAGACCCGTTTTCTAGCGCTTGGCGTCGGCAAATCCGCCATCATCGATCTGCCGCGCGACGTCAAGGACGTGCTGGTGGCCGATCCGAAGATTGCAAATGCGGTCATTCGCTCGCCGCAGCGCGCCTACGTCATCGGCTCCGCCGTCGGACAAACCAACGTCGTTTTCTTTGATGCGGACGGCAACCAGATCGCCGCCTACGACATTGCGATCAAGCGCGATCTCAATGGCATTCGCGCGGCGCTGAAACAGATGCTGCCTGCCGCGGCGATTCAAGCCGAAGGCATCGGCGACAGCGTGATGCTGACCGGATCGGTCTCAACCCCGATCGAAGCCCAGCAGGCCGGCGATGTCGCCGCGCGTCTCGTGGGCGGCACGGACAAGGTCGTCAATTCCATCGTGGTTCGCGGACGCGACCAGGTGATGCTGAAAGTCAGCGTCGCGGAGGTTCAGCGCAATATCATCAAGCAGCTGGGCATCGATCTTTCCGCCAACATGAATTACGGCACGGCGGTGGTGAACTTCAACAACTCCAACCCGTTCACTGCAAACGGACAGCCGCTTGTCGCCGGCAACTCGCTGGTCGCCTCAGCCGTCAACAAGGCCGGCATCCCGACGGTGACGGCAACCCTGCGCGCCATGGAAAGCGCGGGCGTCATTCGTACCCTCGCCGAACCGAATTTGACGGCGATCTCCGGCGAGTCCGCCACCTTCATCGTCGGCGGCGAGTTTCCCTTCCCGACCGGCGTGACGTGTCAGACCAATTCCACGACAAACACTGTCGGACAGTGCGCACCGTCGATCGCCTTCAAGAAATTCGGTATCTCGCTCAACTTCACGCCGGTCGTGCTGACCGAAGGCAAGATCAGCCTGCACGTGATGACGGAAGTCTCCGAGGTCTCCAACGACAATTCCATCAGCATCAGCGGGGTCAACGTCCCCTCAATCAAAACCCGCCGGGCCGATACGACGCTGGAAATTCCCTCCGGCGGTTCGCTCGCGATGGCAGGGCTGATCCAGGAAGAGACCAAGCAGGCGGTCAACGGAATACCAGGCGCCGATCAGATCCCGGTGCTCGGCCAGCTGTTCCGCAGCCAGGACTACGTCAACAATCAGACCGAGTTGATGGTCATCGTCACGCCCTACGTGGTGCGCGCGGTCGCGCAGAAAGAACTGTCGCGGCCGGATGACGGCTTTGCGCCGTCCTCGGACGCGCAGTCGGCCTTGTTCGCGCAGATCAATCGCATCTACGGCGTTCCGGCGCGGGTGGAACAGATCGGAAATTATCAAGCCAATTTCGGCTTCATCATCGACTAAGCAGGCCGTGGCGGGGGAAGCACGATGACAACCGGGACATCGCTCAATCGCTTGAAAGCGCTGAGCCTCATGAGCGCAATGGTCGGCCTTTCGGTCGCCCTTGGCGCCTGCTCCGAGACCACGGGAAGCGTTGCGACGCGGCCCGCAAGCGTTCCGGACGATTATCGCCTGCGGCACCCGATCGCGGTCCAGGAGGCCAATCGCTCCATCGTTTTGTTCGTCGGCCATGCGCGCGGCGGATTGTCCTTCACCCAGCGCGACGACGTCGCGGGCCTGGCGCGGGCCTGGGTCGCTGAGGGAACCGGCGCCATTGTTGTCGACGTGCCCGTCAATACGCCCAACGCCCGGGCCGCGGAAAGCGCGTACCGCGAAGCGAGAGCCGTGCTGGAAGCAGGCGGCGTGCCGGGCAACGGAATCAAGTTGCACCGCTACACCCCGGACGATCCGCGCACGCTTGCGACCGTTCGCCTGACCTATTCACGGATGACGGCGGTCGCCGGCCCCTGCGGTGTATGGCCTGAGGATCTCGGCCCCTCGATCAAGGATCCGAGCTACATGGACAACAAGCCCTATTACAATTTCGGCTGCGCCTATCAGCGCAACATGGCGGCGATGGTGGCAAACCCCTCTGACCTCGTGCAGCCGCGCGCCGAAACTCCGGCCTACGAGGCGCGGCGCGCCGAAGGCTTTGAGAAATATCGCACCGGTACGAACACCGCGACCGCTTATCCCGAGGCCGACAAGGCCAAACTCAGCGATACAGGCAAATGATCCATTCGCGTAACGATTCCAATGAGCACGATACGATGCCGCCGCTCAGCGACGACTACATCGCACCGGCGCCACGCGTATCCGTGCAGGCCTTCTGTGAAAGCACGGCGACAGCCGATGCTCTGCAATCGGCTGGGCTCGACCGACGTCTCGCCAAGGCGCACCTGACGATCAAGATGGGCGGCATGGAAGCCGCTATCGAGACGTATCACAGCGTCCCCACACCGAACGTCATCATTCTGGAAACCAGACCCGGTCACGACATTCTTGCCGGGCTCGATGAACTTGCCACCGTCTGCGATGCGGGAACGCGCGTGGTCGTGGTCGGCAGCGACCAGGATGTCGCGCCCTACCGCGAACTGGTGCGCCGCGGCGTCAGCGACTATGTGATCGGGCCGGTCGAAACGCTCGACATGGTCCGGGCGATCTGCGGGCTGTTCTCGGCGTCCGAAGACACTCCGGTCGGCCGCATCATCGCCGTCGTGGGCGCCAAGGGCGGCGTCGGCGCCTCTACCGTCGCCCACAATGTGGCATGGGCGATCGCGCGGGATCTGGCGATGGATTCAGTGGTGATCGACCTCGACATGGCGTTCGGCACCGCGAGCCTCGACTACAACAAGGATCCGTTGCAGGGCATCGCGAACGCGGTCTTCGCCGCCGAACGCCCCGACAGCGCTTTCATCGAGCGCCTTCTGGCGAAGTGCAACGATCATCTCAGCCTGCTCGCGGCGCCGGCGACGCTTGAGCGCGTCTACGATTTCGGCGCCGACGCCTTTGACGCGATTTTCGACACCATGCGCCTGTCGACACCGGTGATCGTGCTCGATATTCCGCACCAATGGTCGGGATGGACGCGGCGCGCGCTGGTCGGCGCCGACGATATTCTGATCGTCGCCGAGCCCGATCTCGCCAACCTGCGGAACGCCAAGAACATGGTGAGCATGCTCACGGCGGCGCGCCCGAACGACCGTCCGCCGCTCTATTGTCTCAACCAGGTCGGGATGTCGAAGCGGCCGGAAATCAGCCCACGCGAATTCGCCAAGGCCATGGAAGGCCCGTCGATTGCGACCATTCCGTCCGATCCGAAGATGTTCGGTACCGCGGCCAACAACGGCCAGATGATGGCCGAACTCTCCGCCGGGCATCGCCTCAGCAAGACCTTCGTGCACATCGCCAACCAGCTCACGGGTCGCGGCGAGCCGAAGAAGCCGAAGAGTTCGCTGTTTGGGCCGCTGATGAAGAAGTTGCGCGCCTGAAATCCCGGCGCGCTCACAGCGCTCAGTCGGTGCGCGCAGCGTTGCCAAGCGCGGGCTTCACAGCAGCCTGCTTCGCCAGCATCTTCCTCAAATAAGCGACATTGGCGGCCGCCTCCTCCGGAGGCCGGCCTTCTTTGGCGAGGCTCTCGGCCTCGGCCATATGGCCGCGCAAGCCGACCACCAGAGCGAGGTTCAGCCGCACGCGCGGATCCGCGTTGGGATTGCCGTAGGCGCGGCGCAGCGTTTCTTCCGCCTTCGCGAGATCCTTTGAAAGGACGTAGGAGAGCGCGAGGTTGGACAGCACCGACGGATCGTCCGGTACGATCCGCAGCGCGCTCGCATAATATTGCCGCGCTTCGTCGTGGCGGCCGAGCTGATCGAGCACGGTCCCCTGCGCGGACAGGATTCGCCAATCGGGATCTTCGGGCGAATGCGCGCGACCGAGAACTTCGAACGCCTGCTGGAAATTGCCGTTATCGGCGAGCGCCCGGCCGAAGCCCGCCAGCAAGGCCTTGTCGCCGGGATGGGCGATCGTGGCCCGCTCCAGCACGGCGACCGCCTGGGCCCGCTGGCCGGCGGCGCGGAGCGCTTTTCCGTAAGCGAGGGCCGCTTCGGCATCGTCAGGCTTGGCTTGATGACGATCGCGGTAGTAGTCGAGGCTATGGGCGGGAGCTGCCTTTTCCGACTTGTCGCCGAGCGATCCCGTAATATCGGTCAGGCCGTCGGTCTGGCAGCCGCAAAGTCCCAGAAACAAGACGGCCGACAGCACTGGCACGGCGCGGAATCGGGCAAGGCCGGGCGGCCGGGGCTGTGACGGGTACATTCTGGACCTAATAGGGTAACAGTGCTGTCCAGAAATGCTCACAGCTTAACCCTAAATTCCGGTTAAGCTGGAGCTGTCAGCCCGGCGCGTCGCAGGCTTCCGAGAGGCAGCAGTCAGTCCAGAAACTGGGCGCCGAATTCGTAGCCGATCCGCCACGCCAGACGGCACTGCCGCGGCCGGCCTTCCGACATGATGATCGTGAACTCGTTCGGAACATCAACGTGTTCGGCAATGACCTTCACGCCGCCTGCGGAGATGTCGGTGATGGTACAGTCACGCGGCAGCGAACCCGTGCCAAACTGGATTTTCGCGAAACTCCGGCACACGCGCCGCTCGCTCTTTCGTCTATTTGCAGCAAACATATCGTTCCTTGCCCCGCCCGGATGTGGTCCATTGGCACTCCGGCTGTCTTACCGAAGAAGTGTTGGAATCTAGCTATTGGATTCGTTTGAAATTGATCGGAACTGTTCGCGTTTCCTTTACCCGCGCGTTCTGGAAAGCGACCGCTTCAACCGGACACGGGCATGGCTACACGGATAGCTACACGTGGCGTCCGAATGTGATACAGGGAGCGCGTAACAGGAGACCGCGGCATGACCGCCTTGCCCGAACGCCCCGAAGGCACCGTCGACCCCAAGCTGCTGGAAATCCTGGTCTGCCCCATGACCAAGGGCCCGCTCGAATATGACGCCGCGCGGCAGGAGCTGATCTCGCGCGCCGCCAAGCTCGCTTATCCCATTCGCGACGGCATTCCGATCATGCTGCCCGAAGAGGCGAGGAAGATCGAGTAAGAGACTGGTGTCCCGGTTATGACATTCGTATTGTGCCGCGGCGGCTTCGTTTACGAATGTCATAACCAAAGGGACACCAGCAAAAATTGGATTCCAGTGTGGTTTTGGATTTGACATTCGCTATGAGGACTCGCGGCGGTACCGAATCGAATGTCAAATCCACCACACTGGCCATGCGCAAATCTGCGCTGATGGTCGCGATGGTTCTCAGCCTTGCCGGCGCGATCACGGCTGCATCGGCCAGCGAGACCCAGATCGGTGTCGGCAATCTCGATGCCTTTCTGACGATCCCTGATGGCGTCGAGAAGCCGCCAGTGGCGCTGTTGATTGCAGGCTCCGGATCCACCGACCATGACGGCAATGGACCGCAGGCCAAGCCCGCGACCTTGAAGAAACTTGCCGAGCAGCTGGCGGCGCAAAAGATCGCGACACTTCGCTACGACAAGCGCGGCGCCGGCGGATGGAAGGCTGAATTCGGCAAGCCCGAGGATTTTCGTTTCAAGGACTATGTCGACGACGCCGTCTCGCTGGTGAATTACTTGCGCGAGGGCCGAAAATTCTCCCGCATCGTCGTGGTCGGGCACAGCGAGGGTGGACTGGTCGCAATCCTGGCCGCACGGCAGGTGCAGATTGATCGCCTGGTGCTGCTCGTCACCGCGGCGCGGCGGCAAGGCGACCTTGTGAAGGCGCAGCTCGAGAAAAGGCAAATTCCGCCTGACGTTCTCGATCCCATCCTCAAGGCCATCGACAGCATCATGGCGGGACAGATTGTCGATCCGCCGCCGCGTGGGCTTGCGATCGCGCCGTCGATGCAGCCGAGCGTTGCTTCCGCCTTCACTGTCGATCCGATCGAACCAATAAAATCGATCGACAGACCGATCCTGATCGTCGGCGGCGGCCACGACCTACAGGTGGCGCGGCTGGATTTCTCCGCGCTCGCTGCAGCCGCGCAGGTCGCGAAAACGCTTTGGCTTCCGGACATGAATCACGTTCTTGTCGACGTCACCGACGATGCCGACAATCTTGCCGCCTACAATCAGCCGGAACGCGCGCTCGACGCGGCCATGATCGACGCCGTCGCCGACTTCATTCAAGCCAGCGGTACGCACTGACCGGCCGTTAAAGCGCTTCGCCCTTCAAAAGCCGCGGCACATCGCCCGCGAGACCCGCGGCCTGGCGGATGAACATTCCCTTCAACGGCGGGGCGCGGTCGACCAGACCCAGACCGATATCGCGCACGGTGCGGAGCAGCGTCGATTGGTTGGAGAACAGGAAGTTGAGCGAGTTGGTGGCCAAGCCCATCGCCATGGTGTCGAACCGCCGCCAGCGCTGATAGCGCTCGAGCACGTCGGCCTGACCGGGATCGATGCCAAGCCTCGCCGCATCCACGACGACTTCGGCGAGCGCGGCAACATCCTTGAGACCCAAATTGAGCCCCTGCCCCGCAATCGGATGAATCACATGCGCGGCATCGCCGACCAGCGCCAGGCGCTCGCCGATGAACGAGCGCGCCACGAAATAGCCGAGCGGAAAGGCGCGCGGCTTGTCCAGCGCCTTCACCTCGCCGAGGTGCAGGCCGAAGCGCTGCTCGAGCTCGCCATGAAACTCCTGCTCCGAGAGCGCAACGATCCGCGCCGCCTCACCGCGCCTTTCGGTCCAGACCAGCGATGAGCGTTTTCCGGACAGCGGCAGAATCGCAAAAGGGCCGGCCGGTAGAAAATGCTCTTCGGCGCGGCCCTGATGATCGCGCTCGTGTCCGACCGTGACGACGATACCGGATTGATCGTAGTCCCAGCCATGGGTGGCGATGCCGGCGCGCTCGCGCAATTTCGATCGCGCGCCGTCAGCGGCGACCAGAAGGCTCGCTTCGACGACGCTGCCGTCCGAAAGCGTCACGTCGATCCCGCCGCTATGGGTCGAGAAATCGGACACCGCGAGCGGACGAAGGTCGACGCCGTCGGCTTGCGCGCGCTCCACCAGCGCGTCGATCAGGTACCGGTTCTCGACCATGTGCGCGAACGGCTCGCCCGGCTCGATATGTCCGGAAAAAGTCAGGAACACCGGCCGCGTCGCGTCTTCGAGCTTCGAATCGGTGACGACCATGTCCAGGATCGGCTGCACGCCGTCGGCAACCTTACTCCAGACGCCGATCGTCTCGAAAAGCCGGCGGCAAGCCGCGACGATGGCGGTGGCGCGAGGATCGCGGCTCGGCCGTGTGCCGAGCGCGGGATCTGCGACGATGACGGGCAGTTCGCCCCCAAGGCCCTGGCGCAGCGCCAGCGCGAGCGCGAGCCCCGCAAACGCGCCGCCGCCGATGACAATGCCACGCTGAACCGACATGCTGGACCGCCTATTCGAACCCTGCAAAAACTCAGCTTGCTACTCCATAATAGCTGGGCGAAACAGACCCCGTAAACAAGGGTAAGCTAGGCCTGTCATTCCGGGGCACGCAAAGCGTGAACTACGATGTGCGGTTGCACATCGGAGAATCTCGCGCCGCAACTTCCGGATTCCGGGTTCGCTCGCGGTTTCGCGAGCGCCCCGGAATGACGCTAGAAAGCACATAATGTCCAAAAGCCTGATCGACCTGATTTCCATTCTCGATCTCGAGCCGATCGAGGTGAACATGTTTCGCGGCAAGAGCCCGAAAACCTCCTGGCAACGGGTTTTTGGCGGGCAGGTGATTGGGCAAGCCATGGTCGCGGCCTGCCGCACCGTCGAAGGCCGGCTGCCGCATTCGCTGCATTGCTATTTCATTTTGCCGGGCGATCCGCAGATTCCGATCATCTACCAGGTCGAGCGGCTGCGCGACGGCAAGAGCTATTCGACGCGGCGCGTCACCGCGATCCAGCATGGCAACGCGATTTTCTCGATCATGGTGTCGTTTCACGCCGAGGAACAAGGCGCGTTCGATCACCAGGACAAGATGCCGGACGTGCCGCCGCCGGAAAAGCTCACCGCCGAGGAAATGGCCAAGCAGCCGATGTTCCGCGACATGCCGGAATTCATCCGCCGCTATTATGAGTCAGACCGTCCGATCGAACTGCGCCCGGTCGAGCTCGGCCGCTATTTCGGCCAGAAGATCGACGACGGCCGCATCCATGTCTGGATCAGGACCGCCGCGAAACTCCCCGACGATCCGGCGCTGCATATGTGCGCGCTCGCCTATGCCTCGGATTTCTCGCTGCTCGATGCTGTGATGGCGCGCTACGGCCGGACGCTGTTCGACAAGCGCATGATGCCGGCGAGCCTCGATCACGCGATGTGGTTTCACCGGCCGTTCCGCGCAGACGAATGGCTGCTTTACGCGCAGGACTCGCCGAGCGCGCAAGGCGGACGCGGGCTGACGCGCGGGCTGATCTTCAAGCAGGATGGCACGCTGGTGGCCTCCGTCGCCCAGGAAGGCTCGGTGCGCGAGCGCAGGTAACTACGCCGCTTCTGCATCTCTTTGCACCAGCGCGATCTGCGAGGCGACCCAGCCCATCATCCAGCGCACCACCCATGGAATCGGGATGATGAAGGCGCAGCCGATAACGGTGACGATGGCGCGCCAGAGATATTCGAGGCCGGTGGCATTGAAGACGATGTCGCGCCGCGTGCCTTCGACGTTGCGGAAAATCCAGCGCGTCTGCGCGGTGTAGACCCACGCCCAGCCGACGATGGTGATGGTGGAGAGCGCGCCCAAGGCGTGCCAGCCGAGATAGGGCAAGAAGGCGCCGGAGAAGCGCAAGCCGAGCGGCTGTCCGTCGGCGGAAGCGAGGTTGGCGATAAACCATTGGATGGCAAGCCAGGCCACTCCCACTTCGATCAGGAACGAGATGAGTTGGGGAATCCGGCCGCCGATGAAGCCGAGCACGATGACGGCGGCAATCGTGCCGAAGTACCACCACATGATGGTCTCGACCTTGCCCGCGAATGTGAGATCCGGCCGTCCCGGCACCTGGGTGCGGGAGACGGCCCACTTCAAGGTGCTGACGAGGACCCACGGAAAGGGAATGACGAGAAGGGAGCCGACGAAAAAGATCAGCCCCTGGCGAACAAAATCCAGAATTTCGAAATCGATCGATAGCGATCCACCGCCGCCGCCCGCTGTTGCCGGCATTCTGCCCGGCATGGGCGGGGGCCTGCCCGCCGCCGAAAACAGGCCGGGAATGTCGCCGGCGCTTTGCCAGCCCGCCATGCCGTCGGTCCAGATCAGCGTATCGGGACGAATGATGCCTCGCGCGATCAGGTCGCGAAATTGGGCGTCCGGAAAAGGGCCCTGTTGCTGGCCGCGTTCAGCGTAGAACCACGCGCGATTTGACATTTGTCCCCCACAGCATGCAGACGGGCTCTTGTTATCGCTATCGGGCGCGATCTTGGCAGATCACGCCGGTGCCGCTACTGGAACTATCGGCCGAAGTGACAATTTCGCAATTGTTTTTCGCCCAGCCGGCACTTTATTGTGCAGTGGAGTGGGGGAAATGCCACTGCCCTCCACGGCTTGACCGACCTTCGAAATCCGGGAAAAGAAGGCCTGAACATGAAGCTTGTTGTCGCCATCATCAAACCCTTCAAGCTGGACGAAGTCCGGCAGGCACTGACCGCGATCGGCGTGCACGGCATGACCGTCACCGAGGTCAAAGGCTACGGCCGGCAGAAGGGCCACACTGAAATCTATCGCGGCGCGGAATACGTCGTGAACTTCCTGCCCAAGCTGCGGATCGAGATCGCGGTGGCATCCGATATCGCCGAGAAGGCGGTCGATGTGATTACCACCAGCGCCCGCACCGGGCAGATCGGCGACGGCAAGATCTTCGTCACGCCGATCGACCACGCGCTGCGGATCAGGACCGGCGAAACCGACAGCGACGCGCTTTAGGATCAGAAGGACGAGGCTATAAACCTCGCAAAATTTCCATCGCACCCGGCAACGGCGCCGGGATCAGCGAACAACTTGTCTGGGTGGGGAAAATACCAATGGGGGCACATCTGTGTCGCGCAGCGAAGCTGGCTGCGCCAGTTCTGCTGGCCGTCGTTTCGCTTGCACGGCCTGCGTTTGCGGCAAATACCGCGATCAACGGCGCCGACACGGCCTGGATGATCGTCGCCACCGGTCTGGTGCTGATGATGACCATTCCGGGACTCGCGCTGTTCTATTCCGGCATGGTGCGCAAGAAGAACGTGCTCGGCACGATGGCGCAAAGCCTCGCCGCGGTGGCGCTGGTCTCGATCCTCTGGGTCGCCTTCGGCTATTCGCTGGTTTTCGTCGGTGATGGCCCCGTGCTCGGCAGCCTCAATCGCTGGTTTCTCGCCGGCATGACCATGGACAGCGTCAATCCGGCAGCCAAGACGATTCCCGAAGTCCTGTTCATGCTCTACCAGATGACGTTCGCGATCATCACGGTGGCGCTGGTCGCAGGCGCCGTCGCCGACCGGATGCGGTTCTCCGCCTATCTCTTGTTTTCCATCGGCTGGTTCGTGTTCGTTTACGTGCCGCTGGCCCATTGGGTGTGGGGCGGAGGCTTTCTCCAGGCGGCGGGCGTCCTGGATTTTGCCGGCGGCCTTGTCGTGCATCTGTCCGCAGGTATCGGCGGTCTGGTGGCCGCGATGGTGGTCGGACGTCGCCGCGGCTACGGCGTGGAAAATCTGTCGCCCTTCGATCTGTCGCTGGCCGTGATGGGCACAGGCTTGCTGTGGGTCGGCTGGTTCGGCTTCAACGGCGGATCGGCGCTCGCCGCCGACTCGCGCGCGGTGATGGCGATCACAGCGACGCATCTGGCGGCCTGCGCTGGCGCGCTGACCTGGGGTGCTATCGAATGGTCCATTCAGCGCAAGCCATCCGTGCTCGGCATGATCTCCGGCGCCGTCGCCGGACTTGGCACGATCACACCGGCCTCGGGTTTCGTTGCGCCCTGGGCCGGCGTCCTGATCGGCGTGATCGCGGGTGGCGTGTGTTTCTGGGCCTGCACCTGGCTCAAGCGGCGCTTCAAATATGACGATGCGCTGGATGTGTTCGGCGTCCATGGCATCGGCGGCATGACCGGCATCCTGTTGACCGGCGTGTTTGCGACCGCCTCGATCGGCGAGAAGTCCGGGCTTCTCGAAGGCAATCCGCACCTGCTCGTGACGCAAGCTTATGGCGTCGCTGTTACGCTCGCCTGGTCGGCTGTCGTGACCTACATCCTGCTCAAGCTGGTCGGCCTGTTCGTTCCGATCCGCGTTTCGATGCAACAGGAGCTGGAAGGCCTCGACATCTCGCAGCACGGCGAGGCGCTTCAATAAGCTACCAGAATACCGTTTTTCTGCTCGCCCGCTAAGCACCGGGTCCATTCGCCATTCCGCCTTGCACAAATCATGGGCTATTCTGCCCAGGGTTTGGGCGGCCCTGCGAGGCCCTGTTCCGTGCCTGCCTCACGCGCGCGAAAAACCTCCGCGTTAAAAGACCGTTTGAAGAAGTCCCAGAACTGGCACGGCATTTGATTCTATCGTGTGCGGCTGTGCCCGCGTCGTGACCATCCATGCTTGCGTGGTGAAGCAGTCCAGATTCCTCGGTCGCCTCTCGACCGGGTCCAAGCGGGGATTAAGACCCATGAAAATCGTTATGGCGATCATCAAGCCATTCAAACTCGAAGAAGTCCGCGATGCCCTCACAGCCATCGGCGTTCACGGCCTGACCGTCACCGAGGTGAAGGGATATGGCCGGCAGAAGGGTCACACCGAAATCTATCGTGGCGCCGAATACGCGGTGAGCTTCCTGCCCAAGATCAAGATCGAGGTCGCGATCGCGACCGATCAGGTGGACAAGACCATTGAGGCCATTACGTCGGCGGCCAAGACCGGCCAGATCGGCGACGGCAAGATTTTCGTCATCAACCTCGAAAACGCCGTCCGGATTCGGACCGGCGAGGCGGACGCTGCGGCGCTGTGATGGCG
>Ga0070741_10003519_pt1 | contig 38757 bp, 41 predicted proteins | sample Coa_R1_4_FD_66440 | JGI IMG/M metagenome (GOLD analysis project Ga0070741, IMG submission 66440) | Surface soil microbial communities from Centralia Pennsylvania, which are recovering from an underground coalmine fire - Coalmine... | ecosystem: Environmental > Terrestrial > Soil > Unclassified ... | reverse complement strand
GGCGGGACTGGGAGCACGGTCGGCGCCGGGTCGGTCGGGGGCTACCGCCTCGTCGTCGACCAGATCGGGCTCAGCCCCGGCGCGATCACGAGCCGCAAGGCGATCCGCCTGCGCGTCCACATCTCCGATACGAACGGCGACTCCGTGAGCGGCGCGCTCGTCTACGTGCGCGGCATCCCCGCGAACCGGGTGGCGCGGCTTCGCGAGGCCAAGACGGCCACCAGCGGCTGGGTCACCTTCCGCCTGCAGCCGCTGAAGAGCCTTCCCCTCACGGGGCGCAGCCTGCTGCCGCTCTTCATCCGTGCTCGCGTGCCGGGACAGCCGGCGCTCGGAGGTTCCTCCATCCGCAGGCTCGTCTCCGTCCGGATCATGCCCGGCGCGCACGTTCGTCCCTTGTTCTCGCGGGAGCACCGCGTGATCGAGGCGCCGGTCGACAACCGGCTCGTCATCTCGCAGGTGCACTTCACGCCGAGTGAGCTCAGCGGCCGGTCGCCGGTGCGGGTGCGCATCCTCGTCGTCGACTCGAGCGGGAAGCCCGTCGCGAACGCGCTGGTGAAGCTCGTCGGCGTCCCCTTCGGACGCGTGACGGCGGCGCCGGAGGTGAAGACGGGAAGCACCGGCTGGGCAGCCGTGGAAGTGCGGCCGCGCGGGGCGCTGGCCCGGAGCTCGCTCCTGACGTTCTTCCTCCGCGGGCGCCTCGCCGGGCAGCCGCTGCTGGCGGGCGAGTCGACCCGGAGGCTCGTCGCGGTGCGCGTGCGCTAGCGCTGGCGGGCGGTAGGGTCCGGGGCCGCCGTGCCCAATGCGTTGCTCGTCGTCAATCCGTTCGCGACTCGCGTCAGCGAGGACCGGCTCGCAGCGGTCAGGGCGGAGCTCAAGCACGGCGGCTCCCTCGACGTCGTGCTCACGGAGCACCCGGGCCACGCGACGGACCTCGTCACCGCCGCCTGCCGCGACGGCGTCGACGCGGTCGTCGTCTTCTCCGGCGACGGCGGCTTCAACGAGGCGTTGAACGGGCTCGAGCGGGACGTCCCGGTCGGCTTCCTGCCCGGCGGTGGCACGAGTGTTCTCTCGCGCGCGCTCGGCATGCCGCGCGACCCGGTCGCGGCCGCTCAGCGGATCGCGGCGGCGCTGCAGGCAGGACGGACGCGCCGGATCTCCGTCGGCCGCGTCAACGGCCGCCGCTTCGGCTTCGGCGCGGGCATCGGCCTTCCGGCCGACGTCGTCCGTCGCGTCGACGCGCTCGGGCGCGCGCACGACGGCCGCCGTCCCGGCGATCTCGCCTTCGCCGGCGCGCTCGTCCGGCTGCTCGGCTCCGAGCGCGGCCGGCTCGAGCCGCGGCTCGAGGTGAAGGGAGCCGGTCGCGCAGTCTGCGCCTTCGTCGCCAACTGCAGTCCGTACACCTACGCCGGCGCGGTGCCGCTACCGATCGCGCGGGAGGCGGAGTTCGAGCTCGGCCTCGATCTCGTCGCTCCCGTCCGCGTCTCGCCGGTCACGGCCGCGCCGCTCGTCGCGCGCGTCCTCCGGGGCCGCCACCCGAGCCTCCACGACCTCGACCGGATCGAGATTTCGTGCGACGATCCGCTCGCACTCCATGTCGACGGGGAGGATCTCGGGGATGTCCGGGAGGCAGTCTTCGAGGCCGAGCGTGAGGCGGTATCGGTGCTCGTCTAGCGGGCCCGTCGTCGCGCTCCTCCTCGCGCTCGCGTTGCTCGCCGGCTGCGGCGGCAACGGCAAGCCGTCCGCGTTCCCCGACCCGAGCGGCCCGCTCGACGTCCACACAACCCATCTCGCGCAGGGCAAGGGAGCCGTCCTCGACGGCGTCTCGTTCCGCGGCGCAGGCGGGAAGGTCGTCCATGCCCTCCTCGCGTTCACACGCCGCTCCGGCCGCCATCCGGCGGTGCTCTTCCTCACGGGCTCCGGCGGCTCGATGAGCGACTTCCTCACCTCCGACGTCCGCTTCGCCCAGAGCGGCGGCGTCGGGATGTCGATCCAGCAGCCGAGCGTCGCGACGAGCTGGGCGCCGCTCGTCGAGAACGTGCGCCGAGCGCTCGACCTCCTCGTCGCGCGCTCGGACGTCGACGCCTCGCGGCTCGGCGTCGCGGGGCTGAGCCTCGGCGCCGACACGGCCGCGATCGTCGGCGGCGTCGATCCGCGCCCGCACGTCTTCGCGCTGATGTCGGCCCGCGGAGGTCCGGTCGTCGTCAAGTACCTGGAGCTCGCGCGCGGCAGCTTCTACGTCCAGGACGGCCTCGCCGACCTCATCGTCCCCCGCGCGCAGCTGCACCGCGCGATCGACGCGATCCACGGCAGCCGCCGCGTGAAGTGGTACGACGCGCCCCACACGCTCAACGCCGCCGCGTTCCGCAGCCAGCTCGCCTGGCTGCGCTCTCAGCTTCACCCGGCTCAGTAGGCTTCGCGGCCGTGGCGAAGGTGGCGGGAGAGGAATTCGAGCTCCGTCGCGTGCTCGACGAGGAGCGCGAGGTCGACGGCCTCGGCGCCGACGAGCTCCTCGCGATCTACCGCTCGCTCATCCTCCTCCGCACGTACGACGAGCGCTCGGTCGTCTTCCACCGCCAGGGCCGGATCGGGACGTACGCGATCTTCTGGAACCACGAGGCGATGCAGGCCGGCTCGGTGCACGCGCTCGACGAGGGCGACTGGATCTTCCCGAGCTACCGCGAGTCGGCGATCGGGCTGCTGCGCGGGATGCCGGTCAGCACGGTTCTCCACTGGTGGCGCGGCCATCCCGCCGGCTGGTGGAACCCCGCCGAGTTCCGCGTCGCGTCGATCTGCGTCCCGATCGCGACGCACGTGCCGCACGCCGCCGGGCTCGCGTGGGGCGAGAAGCTGAAGGGGAACTCGACCGTCGCGATCGCCTACTTCGGGGACGGCGCGACGAGCGAGGGCGCCTTCCACGAGGGAGCGAACTTCGCGGGGGTGATGCAGGCACCGGCGATCCTCTTCTGCAACAACAACCAGTGGGCGATCTCGACGCCCCTGTCGGCGCAGACCCGCGCCGAGACGCTCGCCGCGAAGGCGGCGGGCTACGGGATGCCGGGCGTGCGGGTGGACGGCGGCGACGTCCTCGCCGTCTTCGAGGCGACCCGCGAGGCGGTCGAGCGGGCGCGCTCCGGCGGCGGGCCGACGTTCATCGAGGCCGTCTCCTATCGCGCCGCGCCGCACGCGACCGCCGACGATCCGCGCGCCTACATCGACCTCGAGCGCGTCGAGCAGGAGAAGCAGAACGAGTGCGTCGGCCGCTACGAGCGCTACCTCCGGGCGCTCGGGGTTCTCGACGCGGCGACCGAGGAGGAGATCCGGGGCGACGCGCTCGAGCTGATGCGCGCCGGCATCGCCGAGGCGGAGGCCGAGCCGTATCCGGATCCCGAGCTCGTCTTCGACAACGCGTACGTCCTGCCGCCGCCGAACCTGCGGGAGGGCTGGGATGGCTGACCTCTTCATGGTCGAGGCGATCAACGACGCCTTCCACGTCGAGCTTGCGCGCGACGAGTCGGTGATGGTGATGGGCGAGGACGTCGGCCGTGCCGGCGGCGTCTTCCGCGCGACCGCGGGGCTGCGCGACCGCTTCGGCGAGAACCGCTGCGTCGACACGCCGCTCGCGGAGGCTGGGATCCTCGGCAGCGCGGTCGGCCTCTGCATGGCCGGCTGGAAGCCGGTCTGCGAGATGCAGTACGACGCCTTCTCGTATCCCTGCCTCGACCAGCTGATCACCCACGTAGGCCGCTACCGCTGGCGCACCGGCGGGAAGATGGAGTTCCCGCTCGTCGTGCGGATGCCGTACGGCGGCGGCGTGCGCGCGCCCGAGCTCCACGACGACTCGCCCGAGGCGTACTACGTCCACACGCCCGGCGTGAAGGTCGCGATCCCCTCGACGCCGGCGGACGCGAAGGGACTTCTCGCGGCGGCGATCCGCGATCCCGATCCGGTCGTCATCCTCGAGCCGAAGCTCATCTATCGCGCCGAGAAGCAGGACGTCCCCGAGGGCGAGCACGTCGTGCCTCTCGGCGAGGCGCGGCTCGCGCGCGAGGGGACGGACGTGACCCTCGTCGCGTACGGCGCGATGGTGCCGGTCTGCGAGCGCGCTGCCGACGCGCTCGAGGGCGAGGCGTCCGTCGAGGTGTTGGACCTGCGCTCCCTGCGGCCACTCGACGAGGAGGCGCTGCTCAGGTCGGCGGCGAAGACGGGCCGCGTCGTCGTCGTGCAGGAGGCGCCGCGCACCGCCGGCTTCGGCGCGGAGATCGCGGCGATCCTCGCGGAGAAGGCGATCCTCGACCTGCACGGGCCGGTGCTCCGCGTGACCGGCTACGACGTCCCGTACCCGTACTGGAAGATCGAGGACTCGTACATGCCGTCCGTCGAGCGGGTCGCCGCGGCGGCGCGGAAGCTCCTGGAGTTCTAGGCGTGGCGTACGAGTTCAAGCTGCCGGATCTCGGCGAGGGTCTGACCGAGGGCGAGATCGCCCGCTGGCTCGTCGAGGAGGGCCAGAAGATCGCCGAGGACGCGCCCCTCGTCGAGATCGCGACGGACAAGACGACGGTCGAGATCCCGTCCCCGGCGGGAGGGCTCGTCTCGAAGATCCTCGTCGCCGAGGGCGAGGTCGTCCCGGTCGGCACCGTCCTCGTCGTGATCGGCGGCGACGCCGCGACTGTCCCGGCGGGACCAGTCCCGGTGTCAGACACCGAGACACGTCCCGAACCGACACGCGCTCGCGCCGATTCAGCAGGCGGAGCGAAGGTGCGCGCGACACCGCTCGTCCGAAAAGTGGCTCAGGAATTGGGAGTCGACCTCGCAACGGTGACGGGCACAGGCCCGCAGGGCCGGCTCACCGAGGAAGACGTGCGGAACGCGGCTGCGTCGCCGGGACATGTCCAGGTGTCAGACACCGGGACTGGTCCGGAGGGGACACGGGTCGCGCTGCGCGGCGTCAAGCGGCAGATGTTCGAGCACCTGACCCGCGCGCACGAGATTCCGGCCGTGACGTGGGTCGAGGAGTGCGACTTCTCCGGCGTCGACCTCAAGCGCCTCGTCCCGCTCGTGCTCCAAGCGGTCGCCGAGGCGCTCCGCCAGTTCCCGGAGCTCAACGCTCGCGTCGAGGACGGCGAGCTCGTGCTGCTCGACCGCTACGACCTCGGCGTCGCCGTCCAGACGGAGCAGGGCCTCGTCGTCCCCGTCGTCCACGGCGCGGACAAGCTCTCGCTCGACGAGCTCGACGCCGAGGTGCGGCGCCTCGCCGAGGCCGCGCACGCCGCGAAGCTCGAGCCGGAGGAGCTGCGCGGCGGGACGTTCACGATCACGAGCGCCGGCAAGGCCGCCGGCCTCTTCGTCACGCCGCTCGTCAACCACCCCGAGGTCGGGATCCTCGGCATCCACCGGATCGAGGACCGCGCGGTCGTCCGCGACGGCGAGGTCGTCGTCCGCGGGATGGGGAACGTCTCGGTGACGTTCGACCATCGCGTCGTCGACGGTAAGCGCGCGGCCGACTTCGGCCTCGCGGTGATCGCGAAGCTCGAGAGCTAGACCGCGACCTGCTCGAGGTGCTCCTCGAGCATCGCCTCGATCCGCGGCGCCGTCGCGCGTCCCTCGAGCCGGGAGACGACCCGCTTGCCGACGACGAGCGCGAGCGCGGGCACCTGATCGATCCCGAAGCGCTCCATCAGGTCGGGCCGCTCGTCGACGTCGACCTTGCTCACACGGAGACGGCTGCGCTCGCGGCGCCCGATGTGGGCGAGCAGGCTCTCCATGCGCCGCGCCGGGCCCGAGCGGCGGGACGTGAAGAAGACGAGCAAGGGACGATCGGGGGCCACGTGAACCTCCTGGGATCTCATGAAAACTGGGTCTGCCCGGAACAACGGGTGACAGGCGGCTGCGGTTACGGTTGAGGCGTGGGTTCCTGGTACTGGATCGGCGTCTCGGTCGGGCTCGGCGCCGCCGCCGGCGTCCTGCTCGCCGGCTTCGTCGGGAAGACGCGGGCGCTCGCGCTCGCCGTCGTCATCGCTGCGGGCGGCATCGGCGCGGCTCTCGGCTTCGGTGTCGCCTCGTGGCAGACGGGAGGCTGGATCGACCGGCTCGGCGGCATCGCGGGCGGCCTCCTCGGCTCGCTCGGCGCGGTGCCTGTCGTGCTCGGCGCGCTCCGTCGCGGCGGCACGCGCGGCGGAACGGCGACGCTGGTCGCCGGTGCCGCGCTCGTCGCCGCGGGGATCGCCTTCGTCCCGGTCGCCGGCTACCTCGAGGCGCTCGCCCTGCCCGCCCTCGCGGCGCGGCTGCGGCGGACGCAACCCGAGCGCTACGCGGGCCTGCGCACGCTCGCGCGCGACTGAGCGAGGCGGCCGTGCCCAGGAAGCTCGTCCTGATCGTCGTCGACGGGATGACGCCGGACGCCTTCGAGCGCGCCGTCGAGAGCGGCCGCGCGCCGGCGCTCTCCTTCCTCGCCGCCCACGGCGAGTACCGCCGCGCGACGTCGGTCTTCCCCTCGCTGACGCCGGTCTGCGTCACGTCGATCGCGACAGGCGCGGGGCCCGACGTCCACCACATCCCGTCGATGACGTGGTGGAGCCGGAAGGAGCGGCGGATCGTCGAGTACGGCTCGTCCTTCCCGGCACTCCGCAAGGCAGGGCTCTCGCAGTCGCTCGTCGACACGATCGTCTCCATGAACGGGCGCGACCTCGCGCGCGACGCGGTGACCGTCTTCGAGGCGCTCGAGGACGCCGGTCTCGTCGCCGGCGCCGTGAACATCACGTGCTACCGCGGGCGGCACCGCTACCTGCCGACCGTGCCGGGACTGAACCGCGCCGTGCACGGGCCGAGCCGCTTCTTCTACTACGGCCTCTACGAGTCCGACCGGACGGGAGCGCCGTTCGCCGTTCGGAGCCGGAAGGGAGGCTCGACGGACGCCTACGCCGCGGCGGTCGGGCGCTGGCTCGTGACGCGCGACGGCTTCGACTTCCTCGCCTACTACCTCTCGGACTACGACTTCGCCTCGCACGCGCACGGCCCGGCGGGAGCCGCGGACGTCTCGCTCGAGCGCACCGACGCGGCGATCGGCGCGCTCCTCGACGCCGCCGGCGGGCCGGACGAGTTCCTCGAGCGCTACGCGGTGATCGTCCTCTCCGACCACGGCCAGACGAACGTCGAGCAAGCCGCGCGGCTCGAGCCGGCCTTCGCCGATCTTGCGGGCCAGGTCGTCGTCACGGCGTCGAACCGCGCCGGGCAGGTCTACCTCCTGCCGGACGCGCGAGTCGACGCGGCCGAGCTCGCGCGACGGCTCGACGGCGAGCCTGCGGTCGACGTGACGCTCCGCCTGGAGGAAGGCGAGGCGGTCGCGCGCCGCGACGGCGAGGACGTCCCCGTGGAGCAGCTCGACCATCCCGACGCCGCCTGGCGGGCGCGCGCCGCGCTCGCGAATCCGAACGCGGGCGAGCTGCTCGTCTCCGCCGCGGAGGGCTGGGAGCTCGTCGACCTCGGCGGGCAGCATCACGCCGGCGGGGGCAGCCACGGCTCGCTCGTCGCGGGGGACTCGCTCGTGCCGCTCCTCACCGTCGGAGTCGACGCGTCGCCGGCGCGCATCACCGACGTCACGCCGGCGATCCTCGGCCACTTCGGAGTGGCGCGTGTCGGCTGAGGCGCGGGCGTCGATGGTCGAGACGCAGCTCCGGAGCCGCGGGATCGAGGACGAGCGCGTCCTCGCCGCGATGGAGCGCGTGCCGCGGGAGCTGTTCGTGCCGGAGGAGCTGCGCCACCAGGCGTACTCCGACGCGGCGCTGCCGATCGGCGCCGGCCAGACGATCTCGCAGCCGTACATGGTCGCGCTCATCTGCGAGCAGCTCGCGCTGCGCGGAGACGAGCGGGTCCTCGACGTCGGCACGGGCTCGGGCTACCAGGCCGCGGTCCTCGCCGAGCTCGCCGGCGAGGTGCACACGATCGAGCGGATCCCGGCACTCGCGGAGCAGGCCCGGGCGAATCTGGCCGCCGCGGGCTACGCGGGACGCGTCGGCCTGCACGTCGGCGACGGGAGCCGCGGCCTGCCGGAGGCGGCGCCGTTCGCCGCGATCGCCGTCGCGGCGGCGGCGCTCGAGCCGCCGCCGGCCCTCTACGCGGAGCTCGCGCCGCGGGGACGCCTCGTCGTCCCGGTCGGCGGCTCGGGCGAGCAGTGGCTCGAGGTCGTCGTCGCCACGCCCGAGGGCCCGGCCGTCCTCCGCACTGTCCCCTGCAGATTCGTTCCGCTCGTGGCGGGAACGTAGGCGAGCGTGGGGTCGAGGTCCGCAGAGGAGCTCCTGCAGCTCCCCGTTCAGCTGCACGGGATCCGGCTCGGCCGGCCCGTCGACGTCCTCTACGACGCGGCCGGCGAGCGGCTGCTCGGCTGTGTCGTCCTCTGCGGGGACGGGACGGAGCGCTTCCTCGTCCTCGACGCCGCCGAGGTGCGCGACCACGAGATCGCGGTCGGCTCCGCCTTCCTCCTGCTCGAGGACGTCGACTTCTACCGCGAGCGCGGCCGGTCGGTACGGGAGCTCGGTCAGGCGCCTGAGCTACCCTCGGCGGCGGAGTGACCGAGCCCGCCGGAACCCTGCAGCCGTCCCGCGGCCGGCTTGTCGCCTCGTTCCGCTCCCTCAGCAACTGGGTGCAGCTCGGCAAGTTCGCCGTCGTCGGCGCGGTCGGCTACGTCATCAACCTCGCGGTCTACCGCACGCTCCTCGACGCCGGCCTCCACTTCCTCGCCGCGGCGACGTGCTCGTTCCTCGTCGCGGTGACGAGCAACTACACGTGGAACCGGCTCTGGACGTTCCGCGCCCAGCGCGGCCACATCGGCGTGCAGGGGATCCGCTTCTTCGTCGTCTCCCTCGCGGCGCTCGGCGCCAACCTCGCGATCCTCGACCTGTTCGTCAGCGGCGCCGGGATGGGGAAGTTCATGGCGAATGCGATCGCGATCGTCCTCGTCATGCCGCTCAACTTCATCGGGAACAAGCTCTGGTCGTTCCGGAAGGGCAGGACGTAGCTTTCCGCAGGTGAGGCGCCGCCTCGTCCTCGGAGTCGCCCTGCTCGCGCTGCTCGGCGCCGCGCCGGCTGCCGCCAAAGGCCCGATGGCGCCCGTCTTCGACTCGAAGGGCCGCCTCATCCAGACGCCGTTCGTCCCGCCGCCGAGCCGGCAGCTGACGAAGCGCCAGGCGCTCCGGATCTTCGAGCGCGACCCGAAGGTCGCAGCGTGGCTCTCGCGCTACCCGCGGCGGGGACGGAGCGACGACGAGACGTACTCGGCGGCGAGCACCGAGTGGACGGTGAAGATCTGGTGGGGCGCCGCGGGCGAGATCGCCGAGGGGACGGTCGTCGACGCGACCGGCGCCGTCACCGAGGCGTGGACGGGGCCGCAGGTCGCGTGGGGGATGGCGCGCGGCTCGCCCGGCGCGTTCGGCGGCACGGCGATCAACAACCCGTGGATCTGGGGCGCGTTCTGCGCCGTCTTCCTCCTCGGCCTCGGCGACGTGAAGCGGCCGCTCTCGCTCCGCAACCTCGACCTGCTCTTCCTCCTCTCGCCGACCGCGTCGCTCTGGTACTTCAACCACGGGGACGTCTTCACGGCGGTGCCGCTCTTCTACCCGTGCCTCATCTGGGTCGTCGTGCGCGGGGTCTGGATCGGGACGCGGAACCGCGGGACGCCGGGCGCGCCGCGCTGGCCGGTCTGGGTGCTGATCGGCGCGACGATCTTCCTCGCCGGCTTCCGCGTCGGCCTCAACGTCGAGCGCTCGAACGTGATCGACGTCGGCTACTCCGGCGTGATCGGCGCGGAGCGGATCGTCGAGGGACAGGCGCCGTGGGGGAACTTCCCGGTCGAGCAGCTCCCGAGCGGCAAGTACCTCAAGCCGTGCGGGCCGGCCGACGCCTCCGGCGAGATCCGCGACCGCGTCCAGACGAACGGCCGCTGCGAGAGCGCGAACCCGCAGGGCGACACGTACGGGCCGACCGCGTACGAGGCGTACATCCCCGGCTACCTCGCGCTCGGCTGGAGCGGGAAGTGGGACAGCCTCCCGGCGTCGCACTTCACCGCGATCGCCTTCGACCTCCTGACGATCCTCGGCCTCTGGTTCGTCGGGCTGCGCTTCGGCGGCCGCCGGCTCGGCGCGGTGCTCGCGTTCGCCTGGGCGGCGTACCCGTTCACGCAGTACGTCTCGAACTCGAACACGAACGACGCGATCATGCCGTGCCTCCTCGTCTGGGCCTTCTGGCTCATATCCGCTCCCGCTTCACGGGGCGTTCTTGCCGCGGCGTCCGCGTGGACGAAGTTCGCCTCGCTCGTCGTCGCGCCGCTCTGGCTGACGTATCCGACCGGGAGGTTGAACACGCGGTTCACAGCGGGATTCGTCGCGGGGACGCTCGCCGTCTTCTCCGTCGTCCTGCTCGATCCGCACCCGCTCCACGAGCTCGTCGTCTTCTGGCACCGGACGTTCGGCTACCAGGTCAATCGCCAGGCGCCCTGGTCGCTGTGGGACTGGGTGCAGTACCACGCGCGCGGGCTGCCCGACCTCCACATCCTGCAGCGGGTCCTCCAGGTCGTCCTCGTCGCCGGCGCGCTCGCGGTCGCCGTCGTCCCGCGCCGCAAGTCGCCGCTCCAGCTCGTCGCGTTCACCGCCGCGCTCCTCGCGGGGTTCGAGGTCGTCCAGACGTACTGGCTCTACACGTATATCCCGTGGTTCTTCCCGTTCGCGGCGCTCGCCTTGATGGCGCCCGCCGTGCCTTTACGCAAGCTTGTGACCCGGCCCTCAGGCGGGGACGCGGATCGTCTCGATCGCCTCGGCTCGCCCTTCATCGGTGCAGGTCACGACGACTCCCTCCAGCCGGGCGCCGCCTTCCGCGGGCTCGAACCGGACGGGTAGCCGCGCGCGCATCCGCGCGATCGCGAGCTCCGACTTGACGCCGATCACCGAGTCGTGCGGGCCCGTCATGCCGGCGTCCGTGATCGCCGCCGTGCGGCCGGGGAGGATCCGCGCGTCGCTCGTCTGGACGTGCGTATGCGTGCCGATCACGGCGGTGACGCGTCCGTCGAGCCACGCGGCGAGCGCGACCTTCTCGCTCGTCGCCTCGGCGTGGAAGTCGACGACGACGACGGGTGCGGCGGCGCGTGCTTCCTCGACGAGCGCGTCCACGACCTCCCACGGCGAGACCGGCGTGTCGAGGAAGAGGTGGCCGAGGAGGCTGAGGACCGCGACCGTGACGCCGTTTCGCGCCTCGACGACCGCCATCCCGTTGCCCGGCGTCAGTGCGCCCTGGTTGGCGGGGCGGATGACGCGCTCGCTCGCCTCGAGATAGGAGCCGATGCCGCTGCGTCGGTACGTGTGGTTGCCGAGCGTCACGACGTCGGCGCCGGCGGCGAGGAGCTTGTCCGCGAGCTTCGGGGTGATGCCCGCGCCGTCGGCGACGTTCTCGCCGTTGACGATCGCGAGGTCGGCGTCGTAGCGCTCGCGGAGCGCGGGGAGGTGCTCCTCCACCGCGCGCCGGCCGGGGACGCCGAAGACGTCCGCGAGGAAGAGGATGTTCACGGGAGCGGTTCCCTTCTAGCCGGTCGCGAGGACCGGGGCACGGCGGAGCTCGATGGTGACGTGGTTGCCACCGTCGTTCGTGTACTTCGCGAGCGCCTGCCGCTCGACGACGGCGAGGTCCGCGACGGTGCCGAGCTTCGTCGCGTCGCTCACGACGGCGCTGCCGACCTTCAGGGCCGGGTCGGCGATGAGCTGCGTGATCGCCACGACGACCGCCGGTGCGTTCTGCGGCTGGATGTCGATCTCCGCGCCGTACTGCTTGCCCTCGACGACGAAGGGGCTGATCGAGGCGACGATCCCGTCCACCGGCGCGTAGACGTCCGTTCCCGCCGCGGCACCGACGTCGAGCGCCTCCGTGCCGCCGCCGCCGAGCTGGTACCAGGCCGGCGTGCCGCCGTTGCCGCCGAAGATCCCGTGCACGAGACGCGACAGCAGTCCCTCGTTCACCTGGTGGCCGACCGGATGGAGCGAGAGCGCGCCGGTCGCCGAGCTGTAGCCGATCGCCGTGACGCGCGCCTGCGCGATCGGGAGCTGGAAGCGGACGCCGCCGCGCTGCGCGACGATCTCGGGCACCGGCCGGGTCTGCACCGACGCGAGCGCGGCGCGATCGAGCGGCAGCGGCGCCCGGGCGGGGCTGCCGCCGAAGGCTGTGAGCGCGAGAGCGATGACGAAGATCGTGGCGAGCAGGACGAGGAGTGCGAACCGGCGCGCGCGACGTGCCGAGCGCGCCTGCCGCCGTTCGACCCGCCGCCTCCCGTTGGGGCGTGAGGACGGCATGTCGCGGGGCAGCCTATCGGACGGCCGCTCCTCTTCCCAGGTGACCGCGAGCGCGAGGCTGCCGTCGGTCCGTCCGACGCCGCGGGGACCATCGGAGCGATGCGTCGCCGTGCTGCCGTGCGGATACAGGTACCTCGCTGGGTGCAGCTCGTGGCTCTGCCCCTGCTGCTGCTGCTCGTATGGACGGTGGCGGGAGCGGTGCGTCACGTCCTCTTCCTGTTCCTCGTGGCGCTGCTCATCGCCCTGCTCCTCAACCCGCTCGTGCGCGGCCTCGGGCGGGCGTGGATCCCGCGCGGGCCGGCTGTGAGCCTCGTCTATCTCGCCTTCGCTGCGGTCGTCGCCCTTGCGATCATCGGTCTCGCCACGGTGGTCGTGCAGGAGACGCGCACCGCGACGCACCGGGTCGACGCCTACTTTACGGTCGTCTCCGGACACCCGCGCGCGACCGGCGCCGAGCACGATCTCGCCCGCTTCCAGGCGTGGCTCGACCACCATCACCTGAGCGGCGTCCACGTCCAGCAGCAGGGCCAGAAGTTCCTCCACCAGGTGGGACTGAAGGACGTCCAGAAGTACACGTCGAAGGCGCTCAACTGGGCGGAAGGAGCCGGCGTCGCGGTCGTCACCCTCCTCTTCGACGCGTTCCTCGTCGTCGTCGTCTCGATCTACATGCTCCTCGACATGCAGCGGCTGACGGAGGCGGTCGACCGGCGCTTCCCGCCGCACGGCAAGGGCGGCCTGATCGTGCGCATGGAGCAGGCGGTCGCGAGCTACGTCCGCGGCCAGCTCCTCCTCTCGCTGATCATCGGCGTCAGCGCCGGGCTCGGTCTCTGGATCCTCGGGATCGCGGGGCTGATGCCGCACGGCGGCCGCTACGCCGCCGCGTTCGGCGCGTGGGCCGGCTTCACGGAGCTGATCCCGTACATCGGCCCGTGGCTCGGCGCGGCGCCGCCGGTGCTCTACGCGCTCGTCCAGCACCCCCTCTCGGCGCTCTGGGTCGTCCTGCTCTTCTTCGGGATCCAGCAGCTCGAGGGCCACGTCATCGTCCCGAACGTGATGGGACGCTCGCTGCGGCTCCACCCGCTCCTCGTCATCTTCGGGCTGCTCGCGGGCGGCGAGATCTACGGCTTCCCGGGGATCCTCGTCGCGCTGCCGCTCCTCGCGGCCGGCCGCGCCGCGTGGGAGTTCTTCGCCGAGCGGCTCGAGCTCGAGGCGTGGACCGACGAGTCGCCGCTCGTCGTCGCGCAGCTCGAGCCGAAGCGGAAGCCGGGCGCCGCGCCCGAGTCGCCGCCGGCTCCCGCCTCCTAGCGGTCCGGCGTACCCTTCCCGCCGATGAGCTCGTTCCCGGTCACCCGGCTGCGGCGGTTCCGGCGCACCGACGCGCTGCGCGGGCTCGTGCGCGAGACGCGCCTCCACCTCGACGAGTTCGTCATGCCGCTCTTCGTCGCACCCGAGCCGCTCGCGAACGAGGCGCTGCCGGGGATGGCGCGCTTCGATCTCGCCGGTCTCGTCCGCGAGGCGGAAGACCTCGCAAGCTCGGGCGTCAAAGCGCTCATGCTCTTCGGCGTCCCGGCGGAGAAGGACGACGAGGCGACCGGCGCCTGGGAGGACGAGGGCATCGTCCAGCTTGCGCTCCGCGCGCTGCGGCCGCGCTTCCCGGAGCTCGTCCTGATGACGGACGTCTGCCTGTGCGAGTACACGTCGCACGGCCACTGCGGCGTCGTCGTTGACGGCGAGATCCACAACGACCGCAGCCTCGAGCTCCTCGCGCGGACGGCGGTCAGCCACGCCGAGGCCGGCGCCGACGTCGTCGCGCCGAGCGACATGATGGACGGCCGTGTCGGTGCGATCCGCGAGGCGCTCGACGACCACGGCTTCGAGGCGTCGCCGATCCTCGCCTACTCCGCGAAGTACGCCTCGGCCTTCTACGGGCCGTTCCGCGAGGCGGCGGACAGCGCGCCGTCGTTCGGCGACCGGCGCGGCTACCAGATGGATCCCGCCAACGTCCGCGAGGCGCTGCGCGAGTGCGAGCTCGACATCGCGGAGGGTGCGGACGCGATCATGATCAAGCCCGCGCTGCCGTACCTCGACGTGATCCGCGCCGCGCGCGAGCGGTTCGACGTGCCGCTCGCCGCGTACAACGTCTCGGGCGAGTACGCGATGGTCAAGGCGGCGGCGCAGGCCGGCTGGCTCGACGAGCGGACGGCCGCTCTCGAGTCGCTCACCGCGATCAAGCGCGCGGGCGCCGACCTGATCGTCAGCTACTGGACGCGCGACCTCCCGGCTTGGCTCTGACGGCACGCTCCGCTCTCTACCGGCGCGCGCTCGAGCTGATCCCCGGCGGCGTCAACTCGCCGGTCCGCGCGATGCGCGGCGTCGGGCTCGACGAGCCGCTCTTCGTCCGCTCGGGCGACGGCGCCTACATCGAGACGGCGGACGGCGGGCGCTATCTCGACTGGGTCATGTCCTGGGGCCCGCTCCTCTTCGGCCACGCGGATCCCGAGACGGTCGAGGCCGTGCGGGAGGCCGCCGCGCGCGGCACGAGCTTCGGCGCGGCGACCGAGGCGGAGGTGGAGCTCGCCGAGGAGATCGTCGCCGCCGTGCCGTCGGTGGAGAAGGTGCGGCTCGTCTCCTCCGGCACCGAGGCGGCGATGAGCGCGCTGCGGCTCGCGCGCGCGTTCACGAAGCGCGACCGGATCCTCAAGACGGCGGGCGGCTACCACGGGCACGCGGACGCGCTCCTCGCGAGCGCCGGCTCCGGCGTCGCGACGCTCGCGATCCCGTCGACGCCGGGCGTGCCGACCGGCGCGGCCGCCGACACGGTCGTCGTCCCGTACAACGACGCGGACGCGGCGGCCGAGGCGTTCGTCCGCCACGGCGAGGGCCTCGCCGCCGTGATCGTCGAGCCCGTCGCTGCGAACATGGGCGTCGTCCCGCCGGAGCAGGGCTACCTCGAGACGCTGCGCCGGCTCTGCGACGCGAGCGGCGCACTCCTGATCTTCGACGAGGTGATCACCGGCTTCCGCGTCGCGCGGGGCGGAGCGCAGGAGCGGCTGGGCGTGACTCCCGATCTGACGGTGCTCGGGAAGATCGTCGGCGGCGGCCTGCCGCTCGCGGCGTTCGGCGGCCGGGCGGAGGTCATGGATCTCCTCGCGCCGGCCGGTCCCGTCTACCAGGCGGGGACGCTTTCGGGGAACCCGCTCGCGACCGCGGCCGGCCTCTCCGTCCTGCGGCGGCTCCGCGATCCCGGCGTCTACGCCGAGCTCGAGCGCCGCGCGGCGCTCCTCGCCGACCGGCTCGCTCCGCTCGGTCGCGTCCAGCGGGTCGGCGCGCTCCTCACCGTCTTCATGACCGGCGGCCCGGTGCGCAACTTCGAGGAGGCGCAGGCCTGCGACACCGGGCGCTACGCCGCGCTCTTCCGGCACCTGCTCGAGCAGGGGGTCTATCTCCCGCCGTCCCAGTTCGAGGCTCTGTTCCCGTCGACGTCGCACGGCGAGGACGAGATCGAGCGGACGGTCGCGGCGGCGGCGAGCTTCGATGGCTGAGCTCTGGGAGGAGATCGTCGCGGGCGCCTCGGAGGAGAGCAGCCTCTGGGCGGAGTGCGTCGTCCCGGCAGCCGGCTGGCGCGCCGTCTTCTCCCCGCTCGGCGAGCCGCGTCACGCGCTCGGGCTCGAGACGATCTACGAGGGCTACCTCGTCCACTACGGCCGGCCGCGGCTCTTCGCGCCGCCGGACGACGACACGGCGCTCCTCCTCGGCGACTACCTCTACGCCCACGGTCTCGTCCGGATCGCCGACGAGCGCGACGTCGAGGCGGTCGCGGACCTTTCGGAGCTGATCTCGCTCTGCAGCCAGCTGCGGGCCGAGGAGAGCGACGGCGACGGGCCGCTCTGGGCCGCGACGGCGGCTCTCCTCGGCCGCGGCGAGCTCGACGAGGCGCGGACGGCGCTTCGGCTCCGCTCCGATCCGGCTCCCCTCGACGCCGCCGCCCGCGCGGCTGCGGGCGACGAGGCGGTGGAGTCGGCGCTCGTGGCGCACGCCGCCTGCCGGAAGAGCTAGATTCCCGCCGTGCTCGCCGCGCTCTTCCACACGCTCTTCGCCGTCGAGACGGCTGCCGAGGAAGGGAAGAAGGTCATCTTGGTGATGCTCGCGACGGGTGGCGTCTTCATCTGCGTCATCGCCGTCGGCGAGCTCTCGCACTGGGCTGCGAAGCAGCGCCGCCGCCGCGACGGCTAGGCCGGCGCCGCCTAGGAGACGTTCTCGATGATCTTGACGAGCTCGTCCGTGCGGTAGCCCTGCGAGCGCGCGAAGCGGACGAGCTCGCGGGCGCGGGCGATCACCGCTCCCTGCTCGGGCGTGCCCGCCACGTGAATGCCGCGGCCGCGCCGGAACTCGAGCAGTCCCTCGTCGCGGAGGACGCGGAGCGAGCGGAGGACGGTGTTCGTGTTGACGCCGAGAATCGCCGCGAGATCGCGTGCGGGAGGGAGACGGTCGCCGGGATTCGCCTCTCCGTCGGCGATCGCCCGCCGGATCTCCGCTGCGACCTGATGGAAGAGATCGGTCGGTTCCGCAGGATCGATCTTGACACGCAGCATCGTGCTAATCATACTAGCACTATGTCAGGACATGCACCCGCTCTCCCGCTCGGCGTCGACCCGCTGATTGCGGAGGCGAAGGAGCGAGCGCGCCGCCGCCGTCTCCTGGCGCTCGCCGCGGCCGGGATCCTCGTCGTCGCCGGCGTGGCCATCGCGCTCGCCGGATTCGGCGGCAGCGGCAGCCCCGGCACCGTTCCGTGGCTGCCGACCAGGCCGAACATCGGCCCGGCCAATCCGCCGCTCGCACCCGCCTGCACCGCCTCGCAGCTCAAAGCGAGCCTCTTCATGCAAGGCGCCTCGATGAGCCTCGTCGGCGGGATCACGATCGCCAATCGGGGCGCGGGGCCGTGTGCGCTCGTCGGCCGTCCACGGCTCTCGTTCGCCGGTGCGACCTCGAAGTGGCGCGAGACGACGTACCACGCGCAGAACGTGCTGCCGCTCCAGTACGACCCGCTCGCCCCGCCGGCCGGCTCGTTGCGCGCGCTCGCGCCCGGCGAGCACGTTCAAGTCCTTGTGTGGTGGTCGAACTGGTGCGGTCGCGGCTCGACGAAGAGCGGCGATTCGGGCCGGCCGGCGCGGGCCATGGTCCTGTCGGCTCCGGGCGGCGGACGGCTCCTTCTCCACAACGGCCCGAGGCGGAGCTTCTTCGCTCCTGTCTGCAACGGCGGGCCGGGAAGCGCGTCGGTGCTCGAGGCGACGCACTTCGCCCCGTACGTCCCGCAGGAGCCGCCGAGCTCGCACATCCCTCTGACCGCGGCGATCGGCCCCAGCCAGGCCGTCAAGATCAAGGGGACGAAGCTCACGCAGCCGTCGTTCGTCGCCCGCCCGGGCTTCTGGCTGTCGTTCACCGTCTCGCTGACGAACACGAGCGGCCAGCCGTACCGCTTCGGCCACACGTGCCCGGCGTACACGGAGGACTGGGGCGGTCTCGCCCGCGCGCAGGCGTACGTCCTCAACTGTCACGCGATCGGCCCGATCGCGCCGGGGCAGTCGGTGAGCTTCGCGATGCGGATCCACGTGCCGAAGCTCAAGCTGCGGGCGCCCGCGTTCGGCTGGACGCTCGCGCCGCACACGTACAACGCACCCAATGCCATGGCAGTCGTCGATCTGGGGAGATGACATGAGCGTTCTCGCACCGCCGCCGCAGGACGAGCTCGAGCTCGAGCTGCTGATTCGCGAGGCCCGCGCGCGCCAGCGGAGGCGCCGCCTGATCGGGGCGGCTGCCGTGGCGATCTGGGCCGCCGCCGGCCTGAGCCTGTGGGCCGCGATCCCCGGCCTCGGCGGCCGCAACGGCGGATCGGGCGGAGGGCCGCGGGCGACGTCTGCCCGGAGCGTCGACAACTCGGGCCGCGTCCAGATCTCCGAGGTCGGGACGAGCGGCGGCGTCACGTGGGCGATCGACAACAAGGGGATGTGGCTGACGACGGACGGCGGCCGCGCGTGGCGCGCCGCGATTCCGGCGACGATTCGCCGGCTCGGCCTCGTCAGCCAGCACATCTCGCAGGTGACGTTCGTCGACCGCCGCCACGGCTGGCTCTACTCCGGCAACGTCGCCTCGAACTCGGCGCCGCTGGCGCGCAGCGCGCTGTTCCGGACGAGCGACGGCGGCCGCAGCTGGCAGCGCGCGACACCGAAGGGCTGTTGCGGCGACCTCTCCTTCGTCGACGACCGCCTCGGCTTCCTCGCCGGCCCCCGCGGGCTCTACGAGACGCGCAACGGCGGAGCTTCCTGGACGCGCATCGGCTCGCAGGGATCCGGCGAGCCGCTGTTCCTCGACGCTCGCCGCGGCGTCTTGCTCCTCGACGGAGGGATCCTGCGGACCGCCGATGGCGGTCGCCGTTGGACGAGCATCCTGCTCTCCGGCCAGCCGCCCGCCGCGGGGAACAAGACGGTGGTGATGGGCTCGCTCGCCGCGGCCGGGCATCGGCTCGTCCTGATCTCCGAACGGGATTTCGCCGCCAAGATGTACCCGGGCGACTGGCGCACGATCCCCTACTTCAGCGACGACGGCGGCGCGAGCTGGACGCGGCGGCCGACCCCGAAGGGCTGGGTGCCGTACATCGGCTCGAGCGACGGGAACCTGCTGTCCGCGCCGACGGCGAACGGCTGGGTCGCGGCCGCGCGGCACGAGCTCGCGGTCACGACCGACGCGGGCCTGACGTGGCGGATCGTCCACGTCGCCGGCGTGCCGAAGCGCTGGGTCATCGGGTCGATCGACTTCACGAGCCTGCGCGTCGGCTGGGCGATCTTCGACGGGCCGAAGCAGAGCTATCTCATGCGGACGACCGACGGCGGCAGCCATTGGGCCCCGGCAGGCCCGAAGGCTCGGCGCGCGAAGCACGCATGACCGTCTCGGCACCGCCGCCGCGGGATGAGCTCGAGCTGCTCATCCGCGAGGCGCGCAGCAGGCAGCGGCGGCGGCGGATCGGCGTCGCGGCCGCGCTCGCGGCGGCGGCTGGCCTCGGCCTCGGTCTGAACGCCGTTCTCGGCGGGGGCCGGGCGAGTGGGACGCGGCCCGGCGGCGCCGTGGCTGCTCAGGCTCCGCGCTGCCGGAGCGGGCAGCTGCGACTCGCCGGCGGGTTCGGCGGCGCCGGAGCGGGCAACGCGTGGTTCGACTTCGCGTTCACGAACGTCTCGGCGACGACATGCGCGTTGAAGGGCTGGCCGACGCTCGAGCTCCGGTTCGCGAGCGGGCGCGTCCTCACCGTCCGAGCGCACAACCGCTACATCGACGCGAAAGGCGCAGCCGTTCCGGTTCGCCGGGTGCTCCTGCGGCCGGACACCGCCGCGTCGTTCGCGATGCACGTAGCGAGCGCGCACAACGGCGGCCTTCCGTGCCCGTCGAGCACTGCCGTGGCCGCTGTGCCGCCGGGAGGCGGCGCCGCCGTCCCCGCACGGCTCGCGCGCGTCGCGGATGTCCCGGCGGTCGTCTGGGCCTGCGCCGGCAAGGCGTCGGTCTCCCCGCTCGCTGCGGGAGCGAAGCGGGAGTACAACACCCAATGAGCACGATCGCCCTTGATCCGCTCATCGTCGCGGCGAGGCGGCGCACGCTGCGACGCCGGCTGCTCTGGGGATCCGTCGCCGTCGTGGTCGCCGTCGGGCTCGGGACGTTCCTGGCGGTTCGCGCGCCGTGGACGACGTCGTCGAGCCCTCGCACGTCGGTCGGTCTGCGGAACTCCTACGTCGGCGTCGCGTGCCACGCGGGGACGAGTTGTGGCCGGATCGGCGTCGCTGTCTGGCTCGCGCGTCCCGCCGACTCGGTGGTCGTGACCTTGTTCGGACGACAGACGCGCCTGCGCTACCGCGGAGTGGACACGGTCGGACGCGTCTGGAACGGCTTCATCCATGTGCCTCCGTCCGGCTACGAGCCCGACACCTACGGGCACCGCCTCGGCGTCGTCGTCCGGCGCGGCCAGGCGACAGGCTCGACGCATCTGTCCGTGTTCCTCTCGCCGGGCTGGGGTTAGGGCCTCGAGCGGGCCGTGCCGTCCGCCGGCCCTCCGTAGACTCGTCCAATGTCCGCGTCGCGGCGGCGGAGGATCGCGGTCGGAGTGGCCATCGCTCTCGGTGTGGCGTTCGCGCTCGCGCGTCGGGCGAGGCAGCCGAGGCCCGCTCCTCCGGTCGATCCCCCGAAGCCCAAACCCGTTCCCGCCAGGGCCGTCGCTCCTCTGCCGGTCCCTCCGCCGGCCGAGCGCCCGCCGCCGCCGCCGCCGGCTCCGGCCGTCGTGGTGCCGCCGCTCGCTCCCGAGCCGCCGCCTCCCGCTCCTCGAGCGCGGCGCCGCCCGCGGACGAGGACGGCGCTCGTGGCCGGCGTCCTCCTCCTCGCCGGCGCCCTCGTCGGCACGAGCTTCGCGCTCAGGTCGAACTCCCATCGGCTGAGCTCGTTCCAGAGCAGCCTTCCGACGACCACCGTGCCGACGACCACCGCCGCGACGACCACCCTCCCGACGACCACTGCGGGGACGACGACCGCGCCGAAGTCGGGCCCGCAGGCAGCCGGCGCGGCGCTCTGCCTCACGCGACCGCGCGGCTGGAAGTCGGACTGGGTTCCTTCCCCGTCGCCGGGACAGCCGCCCGCGCTCGAGCTCACGAACTTCCGGTTCGGCCGCAGCAGTCTCGAGTGGGGGCTGCTCGACCCGCACGTCCACTGGGCGTCCGGCGACGTGATGGTCGTCGTCGCCGACTGGACGAAGGCTGCGTCCCACGCCTTCCGCTCCGCCTTCTTCCCGAGCGCTCTCCGCATTCGCCGCACCGACGTCGCGCGGTACGGGACGTTCCCGGTGAAGATCGGCCACCGGCTGATCAAGTCGGACGGACGGCTGCTCGAGGTCTGGGTCGAGGCGCGACCGCCGACGCCGTCGACGCTCGCGGCGGCGAACCGGGTGCTCGCGGGCGTTCGGGTCTGCTCGGCCAAGTCCTGACGCGGCCGTAGACTCGCCGCGTGCTCAAGGATCTCCGCGACTGGATCGCGCTGCTCGAGCGCGAGGGCGAGCTCGTCCGCGTCTCCGCCGAGGTGGACCCCGACCTCGAGATCACGGAGATCGTCGACCGCACCGTCAAGTCCGGCGGCCCGGCGCTCCTCTTCGAGCATCCGAAGGGCTCCGAGCATCGGCTGCTCATCAATCAGTTCGGCACGGAGCGGAGGATGTGCCTCGCCTTCGGCGTCGAGCGGCTCGACGACGTCGCCGCGAAGCTCGCCGACGTCCTCGAGATGCAGCCGCCGGAAGGCCTGATCCAGAAGGTGCGCGGGCTGCAGAAGCTCAAGTCGGTCGCCGACTCGCGGCCGAAGTCGGTCGGCAAGGGCGTCTGCCAGGAGATCGTCCTCCGCGGCGACGAGGTCGATCTCGGTCTCCTCCCGATCCAGCGCTGCTGGCCGGGCGACCCCGCGCCGTTCATCACGCTCCCGGCCGTGATCACCCACGACCCGCAGACCGGCGGCCGCAACGTCGGCATGTACCGGATGCAGGTCATCGACCGGAACACGACGTTCATGCACTGGCAGATCCACAAGGACGGCCGTGCCGACTACCTCGCGACCGACGGGCGGATCGAGGTCGCCGTCGCGCTCGGGCTCGACCCGATCACCGCGTACTCCGCGAGCGCGCCGCTCCCGAAGCACATCGACGAGCTCATGATGGCGGGCTTCCTGCGCGGCGAGCCTGTCGAGCTCGTCAAGGGCGTCACGGTCGGGATCGAGGTGCCGGCGCGCGCCGAGATCGTGCTCGAGGGCTACATCGCGAAGGACGAGGTCGGCGAGGAGGGCCCGTTCGGCGACCACACCGGCTACTACACGGCCGCCGAGCCGTTCCCGGTCTTCCACGTCACGGCGCTGACGATGCGGAAGGACGCGATCTATCCCTCGATCGTCGTCGGCAAGCCGCCGCAGGAGGACGCGTGGCTCGGCAAGGCGACGGAGCGGATATTCCTTCCCGCGGTCAGGACCACGCTCCCCGAGATCGTGGATTACGACCTGCCGATCGCCGGCGCCTTCCACAACTGCTGCATCGTCTCGATCAAGAAGGCCTTCCCGGGCCATGCCGCGAAGGTGATGCACGCGCTCTGGGGGCTCGGGATGCTCAGCCTCACGAAGTGCGTCGTCGTCGTCGACGCGTCGGTGGACGTGCACGACTACGAGCAGGTGCTCTTCTACGCAGGCGCGAACGTCGACCCGAAGCGCGACGTGATCCTCTCCGAAGGCCCGCTCGACCATCTCGACCACGCGCCGGAGCGCCAGTTCTTCGGCGGCAAGCTCGGCATCGACGCCACCGCGAAGTGGCCGGAGGAAGGCGCGCGCCCGTGGCCGGAGGAGATCGAGATGAGCGAGGAGATCAAGGACCGGGTTACACGACGCTGGAACGAGTACGGACTGAGCTAGTTCCCTGCTCGCAGCGTCCGCGTTTCCGATAAGACTTCGCCCTGGTGGAGCCGGAGCAGCCGAGTCCCGATACCGCGCACGATTCGCTCCACGAGGAGCCGCATCTGCCGCCGCCGACGCTCTGGCCGGTCGGGTTTGCGATCGGCATCGTCGTCGTCCTCGTCGGCCTGATCATCAACCCCGTGCTCATCTCGTCGATCGGCGGCGCGATCGCGATCGTCTTCGCCTTCCTCTGGGCGCGCGACGCGACCACCGAGCTGCGCGGCGAGGCGATCGTCGTCGAGCCCGAGCGGCGCGAGCTGAAGGAGGCCGGCGAGGGGAGAACTGCGCCGCCTGCGGACCAGCAGGGCGTCGCCCTGCCGCGCGTGGCCGAGACGGCCGTGACGCGCAGCCGCTTCCTCGAGGGAGCCACGCTCGGCCTCGGCGGCGTGATCGGGGGCCTGATCACCGTCCCGGTCGCCGGCTTCGCGCTTCTGCCGTCCTTCCTCGGCCAGAAGCAGCACAAGGTCGACATGGGCCCCGTCTCGGACTACGCGCCCGGCCAGTGGTACGTCGCGACGTTCATCGTCGACCCGGCCGAGGGCGAGGTCTCGAAGCGGGCGGCGTTCCTCCGCAACAACGGCAACGGGCCGAACGGCGAGCCGAGCTTCACGATCATCTCGAACCGCTGCACCCATCTCGGCTGCCCGACCCAGCCGAACGGGCCGAGCGGCCAGCAGTTCACCGGCGTCGCGACCGTCAAGGAGCGCACCGCCAACGGGCCGTTGCAGCTTCTGCCGGTGATCCCCGCCGGCTACGGCTGCCCGTGCCACGGCAGCCAGTTCGACGTTGAGGGGAACCGCACCGCCGGTCCCGCCGTCCGCGCGCTCGACCGCTACGAGTTCGAGATCGACCACGGGCGTCTCGTCCTCCTGAGCACGTACTCCGTCTCGAAGGTCGTCGGGACGGGCGCGGCGGCCAAGATCTACAAGTACAAGGAGACCGGGCCCGGCGAGCACGTCGACGGCCCCGAGGACTGGCTCTATCCCCTCCAGCCGCCGCATCACTGATGGCGCTGCGCAGACCACCGACGAAGGCCGAGCTCCGGCGGCAGCAGATCGAGGAGCTCGTCCTGTACCCGCTCGACTGGCTCGAGGAGCGCTCGGGCCTCGTCGGCGGCGTTCGCTACTTCCTCTTCCGCAACGTCCCGAGCGACATCAACTGGATGCAGACGCTCGGCTCGGCCGCGCTCACGGCGTTCCTCGTCCAGGCGATCACCGGCGTGATCCTCGCGATGTACTACGTGCCGTCGGCGGCCACCGACCCGCACACCGGCCAGCCGGTGGCGTACGAGTCGATCCTCCACATCACCGACAACCTGACGATGGGCTGGCTCGTGCGCGGCATGCACCGCTGGGGCGCGAGCGTCTTCATCATCCTCATGTTCCTGCACATGGGCCGCGTCTTCCTGTTCGGCGCCTACAAGTACCCGCGCGAGCTCAACTGGGTCATCGGCGTCCTCATCCTCGTGATGGGGATGATGGAGGGGTTCACCGGCTACCTGCTGCCGTGGGACCAGACGGCGTACTGGGCGACGGTCGTCGGGATCAACCTCAACGGGACTGCACCCTTCTTAGGCCCGTGGCTGGCGCAGTTCTTACGCGGCGGCCAGGAGATCAGCGGCGCGACGCTGACGCGCTTCTACTCCCTCCACATGCTCGTCATCCCGGGCGCGATCTTCGCGCTCATCGGCCTCCACCTCTACCTCGTCATCCGGCTCGGCGTCACCTCGCCGCCGTGGTCGAAGGAGGCCGCCGGCATGGAAGAAGTCGACGCCGACTCGAACGGCGCCGGCCGCGTCGGGTTGACGCAGCCGGTTCCGCGCTCGGCCGGGGGCCGCGACTAGTGGCCGCCACGGTCCCGAAGGAGAAGCCGTCGCGCGTCGACGAGGCACGCGCCGGGTTCGCGAAGTACAAGGCCGACGTCAAGAAGCGCGGGAAGCCCTTCTACCCGTACGCGATGTTCCACGACACGATCATGAGCCTCGTCGTCGTCGTCGTGATCATCGCGCTCGCCGCGATCTGGAAGTGGTCCGCCTGGGCGCCGCTCCACGATCCGACCCACAAGGGAATTCTCGGGCCGCTCGTCGATCCGCCCGCCAACCCCGGCACGACGAGCTTCGTGCCGCGGCCGGACTGGTACTTCTACTTCCTCTTCTATCTGCTCCGGATCTTCAAGTGGCCGGAGTCGGTGTTCCTCGGCACGGTCGGCATTCCGACGATCTGCCTCATCCTCCTGATCATGCTGCCGTTCATGGACCGGCGCCGGACGCGCCGGATCTCGCAGCGGCCGGTCGCGATGGTCGCGGCCGTTCTCGTCGTCCTCTCGATGGCCGTCCTGACGTGGAAGGGCGCGACGGCGAACGAGGCGCTTGCGTCCGAGGTGGTCCAGAACATTCCGAAGTGGGTCAAGGACGAGCATCTGCCGAAGGCTGCGATCCCGGGCGTCAACCTGTTTGCGAGGGCGGGGTGCACGGCCTGCCACAACTACGACGGTGTCGGCGGCGGCGGCCTCCTCGGAGCGCCGGACCTGACGAACATCGCATCGCGCCACCTCGGGATCGCGACCCAGATCAAGCACCTCATGAACCCGGGGAGCGTCACGCCGGGCTCGCCGATGCCGTCCTTCGCCTCCCTCGGGACGTCGCGGCTCAAGCAGCTCGCGATCTTCCTCGAAGCTTCCAAGGGAACGAAGTAGCGGCGTAGAGTCCCGGGCGATGCGCCGGCTCGTCCTGCTCGCGCTCGTCGTTCCGCTCGCCGCCGGCTGCGGCTGGTTCGGCGGTGGCTGGTCTGCGTACCCGGCGGCGCCCAAGACGGGCGTGCTTGGCCCCTTGGTGACGCCGCCGCCCGCCCACGTCCCGAACGTTGCGCACTGGATCGAGGCCGAGCAGTTGCCGCCGAGGGCGGTGCCGGGGGCGAAGCTCTTCGTCCAGGCCGGCTGCACGGTGTGTCACACGTATGCCGGTGCGGGCGCGTCGAACCTCCACGCTCCCGACCTGACGGCGATCGGGAGGCGCCGGCTCGGGATCCGCTTCGAGGTTGCGCACCTCCGCTGTCCGTCCTGCAGCACCCCCGGCTCGCCGATGCCGAGCTTCGCCGCGCTCGGGCCGAAACGGCTGCGCGAGCTCGCGATCTTCCTAGAGGCGTCGAAAGGGACGCGCTAGCAGCGACAATCCCGGGGAATGCGCGTCTTCCTCGGGATCACCGGCGCCTCGGGCGCCCCGTACGCGGCCCGCCTGCTCGAGGCGCTCGCCGCGGCGGACTGCGAGATCGGCGTCTGCGCCTCCTCGGCCGGCGTCGAAGTCCTCGCGACCGAGCTGTACGACAACGCGAAGCTCTCGCGGGACGAGACGCTCGCCCGGCTCCTCGAGCACGCGCCCGGCGCAACCGTCTACGACCCGAACGACTGGAGCGCGCCGTACGCCTCCGGCTCCGCGAAGGTCGATGCGTACGTCGTTTGCCCGTGCTCGATGGGGACGCTCGGGACGGTGGCTTCCGGCGCCATGCAGAACCTCATCCACCGCGCCTGCTCGGTCGCGATCAAGGAGGAGCGCCGGCTCGTGCTCATGCCGCGCGAGACGCCGCTCTCGGCGATCCACCTCCGCAACATGCTCACGCTGCGCGAGGCCGGCGCGACGATCCTCTTCCTCGCGCCTGGCTTCTACCACGGCGCCGAGAGCGTGGCCGACCTCGTCGACTTCGTCGTCGCACGTGCCCTGGACCAGATCGGGCTCGAGCAGCAGCTCACGCCGCGCTGGGGCCAGGAGTGAGAGGTGGCGACGCCACGCCACGCCAGGTGGCGACGCCACGCCAACCTGTGCCGCAATCCCGCATGGTTCCGTGTGGCGTAGCCTCGCCAACCCGCACGCCGGTGTGACGAGTTGGTGATGGAATCGGGACGTCTCCCCGCGGAGGGCGTCCGGCGGATGTTCGACCGGATCGCTCCGGTCTACGACGCGATGAACCGCGTCATGACGGTCGGACTCGACCGGCGCTGGCGGAGGGCGACCGTGCGCGAGACCGTGCGCCCGGGCGACAGCGTCCTCGACGCGTGTTGCGGCACGGGCGATCTCGCGATCGCCGCGCGCCGCGCCGGCGCCGGCAGTGTCGTCGGCCTCGACTTCTCGGAGCGGATGCTCGAGCGCGCGCGCCGCAAGGCGCCCGAGCTCGAGTGGATCCAGGGAGACGTGCTCGCGCTTCCCTTCGGAGACGCCAGCTTTGACGCCGCCGTCGTCGGGTTCGGGATCCGCAACGTCGACGACCTCGCAGCCGGACTGCGCGAGCTGCGGCGCGTCCTCCGTCCCGGCGGGCGCGTCGGGATTCTCGAGATCACGCGGCCGGAGGGGCGGCTCGCGCCGTTCTACCGGCTCTGGTTCGACCGGATCGTCCCGCGGCTCGGGCGCGTCCTGCCCGGCGGCGAGGCGTACACGTACCTCCCCGCGAGCGTGCGTCGCTTCCCCGGCCCGGAGGAGCTCGCGGAGCTACTCGGAGAGGCCGGTTTCACCGCAGTGCGATTCCGTCTGTTTGCAGGGGGTATCGTGGCCCTCCACCTCGGGGAGGGGAATGAGCTCGACGCTCGCTGACATCCGGTCGGTGCCGGGACTGGACGACTATCTCGACGCGCTCGAGGAGCGGCTCGCGCGTACGGTCGCCACGCATCCCGGCCTCGTCGCCGCCGTCGGCAACGAGGCGCTCGCCGCGGGCGGGAAACGACTGCGGCCCGCGCTCGTCTTCCTTTCGACGCCGGGCGGGAAGGAGCCGTCGCTCGCCGCCGGCGTCGCCGTCGAGCTCGTCCACATGGCGACGCTCGTCCACGACGACCTCATCGACCGCGCGCACTTCCGCCGCGGTAAGGCCGCTGCCTGGTCGATCTACGGGCCTGCCGCCGCCCGCGCGACCGGCGACTACCTCTTCGCGCGCGCATTCGCGGAGCTGAGTGCGACCGGGGACGCCGCTGCGGTCGAGATCCTCGCCGACGCGACGCTCTGCCTCGCCCGCGGCGAGGCGCTGCAGCGGACGCAGACGCGCGACCCGGCGACGACGGTCGAGGCGTATCTCGAGCGCTGCGCGCTCAAGACCGGGAAGCTGTTCGAGGCGGCGTGCCGGCTCGGCGGCGGCTCCGGCGAGTACGGCCTCACGCTCGGGATCGCCTTCCAGATCGCCGACGACGTCCTCGACTGCTCGGGCGCGACGATCGAGACGGGGAAGATCGCCGGCACCGATCTCCGCGACGGCACGCCGACTCTGCCGCTCCTCCTCGCGGCGCAACGGGACGCGGTCGTCAGCGCCGCGCTCGCCGGCGGGCCGATGGACGGAGCGCTCGTCCGCGTCGCCGCGACCGGCGCGCTCGACGAGGCCAGGGACGTGGCCCTCGACTACGCTAGGCGCGCCAGGGCCTGCCTCGACGGTGAGCTCCACCGCGACGAGCTCGAGGCCCTGACGCACGCAGTCGTCGATCGCGAGAGGTAGCGGCACATGGCGGTTCTGGACAGGCTCGACACGCTCGCTCCGATCCGGGAGAAGGTCCTCGCCGGCGAGCGCCTCGACTTCGACGACGGCGTCGCCCTGATGGAGACGGACGACCTCCTCGCGCTCGGCGACCTCGCCGACCTCGCGCGCAGGCAGCGCGGCCTCGGCGACGAGGTCTATTTCGTCCAGAACATCAACCTGTACCAGACGAACGTCTGCCGGGTGAAGTGCAAATTCTGCGCCTTCGCGCGCACGAACAAGCAGGAGGACGCGTTCACGCTGAGCGCCGACGAGTTCGTCGCCGACGCCGTCGAGCAGCACGAGCTGCTCGGCTTCACCGAGATCCACACGGTCAACGGCGAGAACCCCCACGTCGGCATCGAGTACTACGCGGAGCTGCTCCGGAAGCTGAAGCAGGCGCTGCCCGACGTCCATCTCAAGTTCTACACGGCGTCCGAGATCCACCACATCTCGAAGCTCGAGGGCTGCTCGCACGAGGAGGTGCTGCGGACGCTGAAGGACGCCGGCCTCGACTCGATGCCGGGCGGCGGCGCCGAGATCTTCGCCGACCGCGTCCGCCAGCTCGTCGCGCCGGGCAAGGAGCCGCCGGAGGACTGGTTCGACGTCCACGACACCGCGCACCGGCTCGGGATCACGACGCAGTGCACGATGCTCTACGGCCACGTCGAGACGTACGAGGAGCGTGTCGACCACCTGCTCCGCCTGCGCGAGCAGCAGGACAAGACGAACGGCTTCCTCTCCTTCATTCCGCTCGCCTTCCACCCGGAGAACACCGTCTTCGAGCGGCGCGGCTTCCGGTTCACGACCGGAGCCGACGACCTCAAGGTGATCGCGGTCGCGCGGCTGCTGCTCGACAACATCCCGCACGTCAAGGCCTACTGGATCATGATGGGCCTCCCGCTCGCCCAGGTCGCGCTCCACTTCGGCGCCGACGACGTGCAAGGGACGGTCGTGCGGGAGAAGATCTTCCAGGCCGCGGGCGCGAGCGCCGGCACCGAGCAGAAGGTCGCCGAGCTCGTCCGCTTCGTCCGCGAGGCGGGAAGGATCGCCGTCCAGCGCGACAGCCTCTACAACGAGATCCGCCGCTTCGAGGTGCGTGCCGCATGATCAAGCTCGGCCGCATCTCCTACGTCAACATGGCGCCGGTCTTCTACCGGGTCGACGCCGAGGTGGACGAGGTCCAGGGCGTCCCGACAGAGCTGAACCGGATGCTCGTCGCGGGTGAGCTCGACACCGCGCCGATCTCCTCGATCGCCTACGCGCGCGACGCCGACAAGCTGCGGCTCCTGCCGCGGCTGTGCGTCGCGTCGGAGGGAGCCGTCGACTCGATCCAGCTCGTGACGCGCGTGCCGCTCGAGCAGGTGCGGAACGTGGCGGTGACGCCGGAATCCGCGACGTCCGTCGCGCTGACGAAGGTGCTGCTGCCGGAGGCGTCGCAGGCGCCACTCGAGGCGTACGAGTCCCGCGAGGCGGAGGCGAAGCTCCTCATCGGCGACGCCGCGCTTCGCTCGGCGTTCGAGGATCCGACCCCGCACTACGACCTCGGCAAGCTCTGGCTGGAGCGGACCGGCCTGCCGATGGTCTTCGCCGTCTGGGCCTGCCCGGAGCCGCTCGCGGAGGGGCTCGCCGAGCTCGAGGACGCGCTGGTCTCCTCCGTCCGCCTCGCGCGGGCCGAGCCGGAGCAGCTCGCCTTCGAGGCGTCGCAGCGCTACGGCTACCCGGCCGGCTTCCTCGCCCGCTACTTCGAGAAGCTCCGCTACCGCTTCGGGCCGCGCGAGCGCGCCGGCCTCTACACGTTCCTCGAGCTCGCGCGCGACGCGGGTCTGCTCGAGACGGTGCCGGAGCTGCGCTTCGTCCAGACCGCCGGCGCCGCGGTCGCATGAGCGTCGCAGCGGAGCGCAGCGCCGTCTCGGAGATCCTCGAGAAGACGGTCTCGGGCGAGCGGCTGACGGACGAGGATGCGGTCGAGCTCCTCAGCTCGCGCGACCTCGTCGCCGTCGGGCGAGCTGCCAACGATGTGCGCAACCGGCTTCACGATCCGGAGCAGGTGACGTTCATCATCGACCGCAACCTCAACTACACGAACGTCTGCGTCACCGACTGCGACTTCTGCGCCTTTTACCGGCGGCCCGGCGACCAGCGCGAGGGCTACCTCCTCCCGAAGACGGTCATCTTCAAGAAGATCGAGGAGACGCTCGCGCTCGGCGGCACCGGCCTCCTCATGCAGGGCGGCCACCATCCCGATCTCGGCGTCGACTACTACGAGGATCTCTTCACGAGCATCAAGGCGCGCTACCCGATCCATCTCCACGCGCTCTCGCCGTCGGAGATCGTCCACGCCGCCCGCCGCTCGAAGCTCACCGTGCCGGAGGCGCTCGTGCGGATGCGCGACGCAGGCCTCGACTCGATCCCCGGCGGCGGCGCGGAGATCCTCGTCGACCGCGTCCGCGAGGTGATCGCGCCGAAGAAGCTGAAGACGAAGGAGTGGCTCGGCGTGATGCGCGAGGCGCACCGGCTCGGCATCTCGACGACCGCGACGATGATGTACGGCCACGTGGAGACGCTCGAGGAGCGGGTCGAGCACCTCCGCCGGATCCGCGAGCTGCAGGACGAGACCGGCGGCTTCCGCGCCTTCTTCTCCTGGACGTTCCAGGACGACGGCAACCGGCTCGTCTCCCTCGTCCCGGCCGAGACACGCCCGACCTCCTTCGACTACCTCCTCACGCAGGCCGTCTCGCGGCTCTACCTCGACAACGTGCCGCACATCGGCTCGTCGTGGGTGACGCAGGGGAAGAAGATCGGCCAAGTCGCGCTCACGTTCGGCGCCGACGACATGGGCTCGGTGATGATCGAGGAGAACGTCGTCTCCGCGGCCGGAACGACGCACCGGACGAGCGCGGAGGAGCTCGTGCACCTGATCCGCTCGCTCGGCAAGACGGCGGTCCAGCGCGACACGCTCTACCGCCCGGTCAAAGTCTGGACCTGACGCCCTCGAGGCCGGACTCGACCCAGGCCGGCTGCTTCGTCCGGACGCCGTACTCGACTTCGAACCACGGGCCGAGCCGGTGGTAGATCTGCGCGCGGCGGCGTAGCTCGGCGTCGACGTCCCAGTCGGGGAACGGGACGTTGAGGAGCCACGCGTAGTCGACCGCCGGGTCGCCGCGCTTCGCGTCCGCCCAGTCGATCACGCCCGCGAGCCGGCCGTCCCGGCAGAGCAGGTGGGACGGACCGAGGTCGCAGTGGACGAGCGACGGCTCGAAGCCCGTCAGCGTCTCGACCTCCTCCAGCAGCTCTTCGGCGGCCTTCCGCTCGCCGGCGTCGAGGAGGGGGAGGACGAGGCGCCGCCAGTCCTCCGCGTGGCCGCGGTAGATGTCGCGCCACTCCGGGCGCGGGAGGTCGATCGCTCCGAGCTCGAAGGAGTGGAGCGCGTCGAGGAAGGCGCGGACGCCGGCGGGGTCCTCGTCGCGGAGCGGCTCGCCGTGGATCAGCCGGTAGACGACGAAGTCGGGATTGCGCGAGACGTGCTCGAACTGGGGGATCGCGACCGGCAGCGCGGGCGCGAGGACGGGCAGCAGCCGCGTCTCCTTCGCGAGGCTCTCCGCCGCCTCCGCGTTCCGCGGCGTCCGCACGACCCACTCGTCCTCGAGGACGAGGATCTTGAAGTCCCAGCCCTCGTCGTTCTCGGTGAGGAACCCCGCCACCGGAAGGACGCTACCCTGCGCCAGGGTCGTGTTCGTGTCTCGCAAGCTCCTCATCGCCGTCGTCCTGGCGCTGCTCGTGTCGGCGGCCGCCGCTTCGGCCGCGCTCGCCCGCCATTCCCGCACGTGGCAGGTCTCGATCTCGACGACGCAGCTGCTGCCCGGCGTCACGTACACGCGCGAGGTCGACTTCACGCCGGCCGGCCCGCTCGTGCTCGACGTCGTGACGATGCCGAAGCCGGACGGAACCGTCTACTCGCTCGCACCCGTCCTCTCGAACGAGTCGCTCGCCGGCACGGAGAAGCTCACCCACATCGAGCAGCGGCTCGACACGGGCGCGACGACGGTCGGGATCGACGGCGACTACTTCAACAGCAGGACAGGCGAGCCGAGCAGCATCCTCATGCGTAGCGGCGTCCTCGACTCGCAGCCGAACGCGGCGCGGACGAGTCTCGGGATCGCCGCCGACGGGACGCTCCGGATCGGACGCGTCTCCTACAGCGGCACCTGGGAGGGAAGCGCCGGGGTGCGGTCGCTCTCGCTCAACGCGCCGACCGGGGGATTCGTGCTCTACACGCCGTCCTGGGGGAAGTCCACGCCGGCGGAGCGGGGCGTCACGGAGGTCGTTCTCTCCTCCTTCCCGCCGACGAGGGCCGAGACGCCGCTCGACGGCACCGTGACCCAGGTGACGACGCGCGGCCCGGTGCAGATCCCGGCCGGTGGCGCGGTGCTCGTGGCGCGCGGCTCGGCGAACGCCGCCCAGCTGAAGACCGAGGCGCCGCTCGGGCAGGCGATGGTGGTGCGCTTGACGCTGACGCCGGACTGGAGCGGCCTCGCAAGCGCGATCGGCGGCGGACCGCTCCTCGTGAACAAGGGGAAGGCCGTCTTTCCGGCCGGCGAGATGTTCCTGCCCGGCATCCTCAACGGCCGGGCCGAGCGCGGCGCGGTCGGGCAGCTCTCGGACGGACGCATCCTCTTCGTCACGGTCGAGGGGACCAGCCCGGCCTACAGCGTCGGCCTCTCGAGCTACGGGCTCGCGCGCGAGCTCGTCAAGCTCGGCGCGGTCACCGCGATCGGGCTCGGCTCCGGCGCACCTGCCGGGATGGCCTTCGACGGACAGCTCCTGACGCGGCCGTCGGCCGGCGTGGAGGGCCATCTCTCCGACGCGCTCGTCCTCTCGTACTCCGGCGTCTACGCCGCGCCGGTCGCGCCCGTCCTCTCCCCGAACGGGGACGGCGTCGGCGACACGGAGGCGCTGAGCTACCAGCTTGCGCGCCCGTCGACCGTCAGCGCGACGTTGTCCGGCCCGGGCGGGACGACGATCCAGCTCGCGAGCGACGCCGAGGCGGCCGGCCTCCACACGCTGACGTGGGACGGCCAGTCCGGCGGCGCGCTCGCGCCCGAAGGAGTCTGGACGCTCGTCGTCACGGCGACCGACGACCGCAACGTCACGACGACCGCCCGGCGGACGTTCTCCCTCGACAACACGCTCGGCTCCCTCGCCGTGACGCGCGGGAAGGGCGGCAATCCGACCGCGAGCTTCGTCCTCAGCCGGCCGGCGAGCGTCGTCGTGCGGGTCGAGCGCCCGAGCGGCGGCGGCGTCACGACCGTGAGCAAGCAGACGCTCGCGGCGGGGACGTACCGCGTGACGTGGAAGGGGAAGGTCGGCTCGCGCTGGGCGCCGGCGGGCCTTTACGAGCTGCGCGTCGACGCCACGAGCGTGATCGGTACGAGCTCGCTCGTCGCGCCGTTCTCACTCGCCTCTCACCGCGGTAAATAGACTCGGCGCTCGTGCTCCTCGCGAGCGTCTCCTCGAGCTTCACCTCCGCCGTCGCGAATCACGGTGTCTACGCCGTCTTCGGGCTCATGGCCATCGACGCCGTCTTCCCCGCCCTGAGCGAGCTCGTGATGCTCTATGCGGGCGCCGTCGCGGCCGGAGTCTTCGAGACCGCGCACGGAGTGACCCTGTTCGGCTCCCACATCGGCTTCGGCGCGGGAGCCTTCGTCGTGCTCGCGCTCGCCGGGACGCTCGGCTATCTCGCCGGCGCGCTCGTCGGCTGGGCGATCGGACGCTACGGCGGGCGTCCGCTCCTCGAGCAGCGCGGCCGCTGGTTCCACCTCTCGTCCGAGCGTCTCGATCGCGCCGAGGCGTGGTTCGTCCGCTGGGGGAACCTCGGCGTCCTGCTCGGGCGGGTGACGCCGGTCGTCCGCTCCTTCGTCTCGATCCCGGCGGGGATCTTCGAGATGCGCCTCGCCCCGTACACCGTCCTCACGCTGATCGGATCGGCGGTCTGGGCGTTCGCCTTCGCCGGTGCCGGCTACGGGCTCGGCTCGAGCTACCACGGCTTCGACCACGGCTTCCACTACGTCGAGTACGCGGTCGTCGCAGGCGTTCTCCTGCTCGCGGCGTATCTCGTGTACCGATGGAGAGCCGCAGCTAAGGTGAAGCCGAATGCAGACGATCCCGCTCGTTGACGTAAGCGCCGAGTACGGCCCGCTCATTCCCAGGCTCGAAGCCGCCTTCCGAGGAGTTCTCGAGGACGGCGGGTTCATCCGTGGGCCGAACTACTGGGCGTTCCAGGACGAGGCGGCGGCGTATCTCGGCGTGAAGCGGACGATCGGCGTCGCGAACGGCACCGACGCGCTCGTCCTCGCGCTCGACGCGATGGGCGTCGGCCCCGGCGACGAGGTGATCTGCCCGGCCTTCACCTTCTACGCGACGGCGGAGTCGATCGTCCGGCGCGGCGCGACCCCCGTCTTCGCGGAGATCGACCCGGCGACGCTCAACCTCGATCTCGAGGACACGCGCGCGAAGGTCACCGAGCGGACGAAGGCGATCATCCCCGTCCATCTCTTCGGCCGCGCCATGGACGTCCGGCCGCTGCTCGAGCTCGGCGTCACCGTGCTCGAGGACGCCGCCCAGGCGTTCGGCGCCGAGGGCGTAGCGCAGCACGGCGCGATCTCGACCTTCAGCTTCTATCCGACGAAGAATCTCTTCTGCCTCGGCGACGGCGGCCTCATCGCGACGAACGACGAGGAGCTCGCGGAGCGCGTCAAGCTCCTCTCCTTCCACGGCTCGCGCGACAAGACCGACTTCGAGCTCGTCGGCTACAACTCGCGCCTCGACGAGCTGCAGGCCGCGTTCCTGCGGATCTTCCTGCAGGAGCTCGACGGCTGGAACGAGGGCCGGCGTGAGGCGGCCGCCCGCTACGCCGAGCTCGGGCTCGGCCAGCTCGTCGAGATCCCGCAGGACGAGCCCGGCCACGTCTACCACCTCTTCGTCTGCCGCTCGCCCGAGCGCGACCGGATTCGCGCCGCGCTCTCCGAGGCGGGCATCGCGTCGGCGACGTACTACACGACGCCGCTCCATCTCCAGCCCTCGCTCCGCTATCTCGGCTACGAGCGCGGCTCGCTGCCCGTGACCGAGCAGGTCGGTGCGGAGAACTTCTCGGTGCCGCTCTGGCCGGGGATCCCGGCCGAGGCGCAGGAGCGCGTCGTCGACGTCGTCCGCTCGGCCGTCGGAGTCGCCAGCGGGATCTGACGATGCGCGGCCTCTTCTCGCCTCACCGCATCTGGCAGCTCCTCGTGGACGCGGCGATCGTCGCGGCGGCGTGGTGGCTCTCGTTCGAGCTCCGCTTCGATCACGGGCTCAACGTCCCGTATACGAACCTGCTCGACCGGACGATCCTCCTCGTCGTCGCGCTCAAGCTGATCGTCTTCGTCGCCTCGGGCTTCTACAACCGCTGGTGGCGCTACACGTCGCTCCGCGACATGTGGGTGGTCGCCCGCGGCGTCGTCATCGCCTCGCTCGTCGCCGACCTGACCGTCTATCTCGTCAACCCGGCGCACGTCCGCCTGCCGCGCTCGATCGCGGCATTCGACCTTCTCCTGACGCTCGCCCTCGTCGCCGGCTCGCGCCTGGCGGCGCGGACGGCGATCGAGCGGCCGGGGATGGGCATGGTGGCGCGCGGCAAGGAGGTCATCGTCGTCGGCGCGGGCGACGCGGGCCGGCTGATGGTGCAGGAGATGCAGCGCTCGCGGATGCTCAACTACTCGCCGATCGGCTTCGTCGACGACGACCCGCGCAAGCGGCACACGCGGATCATGGGTGTCCGCGTCCTCGGCACGATCGACGATCTGCCGCGCCTGCTGCGCGAGCACCGGCCGCAGGAGGTGCTGATCGCGATGCCGTCGGTGTCCGGCGACGTGCGCCGGCGGATCGTCGAGACCGCACAGCGGACGCGTGTGACCGTGAAGACGCTGCCGGGGCTGTACGAGCTGATCTCCGGCGAGCCCGGCCTCGCGGGCCAGATCCGTCTCGTCCAGGTCGAGGACGTGCTCGGCCGCGAGCAGGTGGAGGTCGACTTCCAGGAAGTCGCGTCCTATCTCGAGGGCCACACGGTGCTCGTCACGGGGGCGGGAGGCTCGATCGGCTCGGAGCTCTGCCGCCAGATCGCGCGGGTGCGGCCGTCGCGGCTGATCCTCGTCGACAACGCGGAAGGCGCGCTGTTCGAGATCGAGCGCGAGCTCGTCTCCGAGCGCGACTTCACGCCGGCGGTGCCGAACCTCGTCGACGTCACCGACCGCGAGGCGATGCGGCGCGAGGTGTTCGAGAAGTACCGGCCGACCGTCGTCTTCCACACCGCCGCGTACAAGCACGTCGCGATGCTCGAGACGCATCCGCTCGCGTCGGTGCGGAACAACGTCGGCGGCACGCGCGTCGTCGCAGAGCTCGCGGCGGAGTTCGGCGTCGAGCGCTTCGTCCTCATCTCGACGGACAAGGCCGTCAACCCGAAGACGGTGATGGGCCAGTCGAAGGCCGTGTGCGAGTGGATCGTCGAGTCGCTAGGCCACCGCCGCGACGTCCCGACGCGCTTCGTCGCGGTGCGGTTCGGCAACGTCCTCAACTCGTCGGGCAGCGTCATCCCGATCTTCCGCAAGCAGATCGAGCGGGGCGGCCCGGTGACGGTGACGCACCCGGAGATGACCCGGTACTTCATGACGATCCCGGAGGCGGTCTCGCTCGTCGTGCAGGCGGGCGCGATCGGCGGCCGGGGGCAGGTGTTCGTCCTCGACATGGGCGAGCCGGTCAAGATCCTCGAGCTCGCGCAGAACATGATCCGCCTGTCGGGGAAGGAGCCGCGGCTGCCGGCGGAGGAGGTGTCCTCGCCGCGCGACGTGCGGATCGCCTTCATCGGCTCGAAGCCCGGTGAGAAGATCCACGAGGAGCTCTGGAGCGAGCAGGAGTCGATCGGCGAGACCGCGCATCCGAAGATCCTCCGGCTCAGCCGCCTCCCGGTCGATCCGGACTGGCTCGACGAGCGGCTCACCGAGCTCGAGCGCCTCGCCGGCGAAGGCGACACGCTCGAGGTCGTCGGGAAGCTCGGCGCGATGGTGCGCGAGCCGAAGCGCGTCGAGCCGCCGAACCTCTCCGACACGGGTAGTTACCGGCTCGAGATCGACGAGGCGGCCTTGCGGCCGCCTGTCGACTAGTCGTCCTCAGTGGATCGCGCCGACGCGAATCGCGGTCAATTCCTCGTAGTACACGACTCCTCTTCCGCCGTTCGAAGAGCAGTCGAGCTCTGCGACTGACCCGGCTGTGACGTTTGTCGCCTGACCCGTGGCCGTCGGCTGGATCCACCCGTTGATCAGTCCGGTGCCGACACCCATGCCGAAGGTCGTGGTCGAGTAGTTCGCCGAGCCGCCGACCTTTACGAAACACTGGATTACCGACGAGGTGGAACCCGCGGCAAGGCCGACTTCCGCGGATCCCTGGAGGATGTAGCTGCCGGGCAGGGTGAGCGTCAGCGAGGCGATTGCTACCGGAGGCGCCAGGCTCTCCAGATACGTGGTCGCGCTGGAGATGGTCTGATAGGCGTCCGACGGGCCGGTCGGCCCTGTCGCTCCGGCCGGGCCGGTCGCGCCGGTGTCGCCTTTGGATCCCTGGGCGCCGGTCGCGCCCGTGTCGCCCTTCGGGCCTTGCGCCCCGGTCGCTCCGGTTGAGCCCGTCGCCCCGGTGTCACCCCTCGGCCCCTGTGCGCCGGTCGCGCCGGTCGCGCCGTTGCACACGGTGGACGCGCTGAAGACGGCGAAGTACGTGATCGTGTAGCCGCCGAAGCCGTTGCAGAGGAGGGAGCTGAACGAGACGTTCGAGATCCCGTTCCCGGTCGCTCCGGCCGCGCCCGTGGGGCCTTGCGCGCCGGTGGCTCCGGTTGACCCGGTGTCGCCCTTGGGGCCCTGGGGGCCCGTCGCTCCGGTCGCTCCCGTGGCGCCGTTGCAGACGGTGGACGCGTCGAAGACGGCGAAGTACGTGATCGTGTAGCCCCCGAACGAGTTGCAGAGCGCGGCGTCGAACGAGACGTCGGAGATGCCGTTGCCGGTCGCTCCGGTCGCGCCCGTAGGGCCTTGTGCTCCGGCCGGTCCCTGCGGGCCTGTCGCCCCAGCGGGGCCTGGAGCGCCGTTCGCGCCGGTGTCGCCCTTCGGTCCCTGAGCGCCTGTCGCCCCAGTCAGGCCGGTCGCGCCGGTCGCGCCCGTCGCGCCGTTCGCACCCTTCGGTCCTTGAGGCCCGGTCGCCCCGGTCGGGCCCGTTGCGCCTGCCGCGCCGGTGTCGCCCTTCGGTCCCTGCGGGCCCGTTGGGCCCATCTTCCCTGCAGGCATCTCGCCGGCCTTGAAGTCGGATGCGAGGAGCGAGCCGGTCTTCACCTTCGAAGAGACGACCGCTCCGTTCTTCAGCTGCTTCGT
>Ga0070741_10003518_pt1 | contig 38758 bp, 33 predicted proteins | sample Coa_R1_4_FD_66440 | JGI IMG/M metagenome (GOLD analysis project Ga0070741, IMG submission 66440) | Surface soil microbial communities from Centralia Pennsylvania, which are recovering from an underground coalmine fire - Coalmine... | ecosystem: Environmental > Terrestrial > Soil > Unclassified ... | reverse complement strand
TCTCCGAAGGCTTCATTGTCCAGCTCGCACAGCGCCTGCGGGATCAGGATCCGCAATCGACGCCCGCCGTGGGGTGGCTCGAGGAACGGTTGATGGGCGACGGCATGAACGCCGACGAGCTGGTTCGCCGGGAACATCAGCTCCAGGGTGCGACCAACGTCACGGTGCGCAACATCATCACCAGCATGCGGCTGATCTCCGACGTCGACTGGTCGAAGCTGTTCGAGGAGGTGAGTCCGGTCGACGACGTCCTGCGCGACGGCAGCATGTTCTCCGCCATGGACTTCGTGACGCGCAACCTCTATCGCACCGCCATCGAGCAGATGGCGCGCGGCAGCGGGCTCACGGAACCGGCGATCGCGCTTCGTGCCATCGAGGCCGCGTCGCGGGCGGACAAATGCGATGACGACGAGCGGCGGCGCGAACCCGGCTACTACCTCATCGGTGGCGGGCGAGCTGCATTCGAGGGTTCGCTCGATTTCCGTCCCCGTGGCCTCGCCTTGCGGCGCCGTTTCATCGCCATGGGGATCGCAGGCTATGTTGCCAGCGTCTCCGGCATCGCCGCCGTGATTCTTACCCTTCCGCTGCTCGTGATGGCGGAGGCCGGACTTTCCGGCTGGCAGGTCATGATCATGACCCTGGTCGGTCTCCTGCCGGCGGTCGACGCCGCCTTGCTGCTGGTCAATCGGGCGATCACCGGTGGCTTCGGCGCCACCCTGCTGCCCGGCCTCGACCTGCGCAGGGGTGTGCCGTCTCCCCTGCGCACCGTGGTTGCCGTCCCGACATTGCTCACGAGCCGCAGCGGCGTCGACGAGCAGATCGAACGGCTCGAAGTGCACTATCTCTCCAATCCTCTCGGCGCCGTGCACTTCGCGTTGCTGTCGGACTGGGCCGACGCGGCAGCCGAGACGGTGCCCGGCGACGCCGACCTTTTGGCCGCAGCCGTCGCTGGCATCGCTCGCCTCAACCGACGCCATCCGGCCGGCGACGGTGGCGATCGTTTCCACCTGCTGCACCGGCGCCGCATCTGGAACGGCGCCCAGGGCCGCTGGATGGGATGGGAGCGCAAGCGCGGCAAGTTGCACGAGCTCAACCGCCTGCTGCGCGGGGCGACCGACACGACGTTCCTCGACCCCGCGTCGCACCTGCCGGCCGGCGTCCGCTACGTCGTCACGCTCGATTCCGATACACGATTGCCGCGCGATGCCGTCCAGCGGCTGGTCGGCAAGATGGCCCATCCGCTCAACCGGCCGCGAGTCGACGGCGCGCTAAACCGGGTTGTCGAAGGCTACGGCGTGCTGCAGCCGCGCGTCACGCCGTCCCTGCCGGTCGGCGCGGAAGGATCTCGGTTCCAGCGGATCTTCTCGGGCAGCAGCGGCATCGATCCCTATTCATCGGCGGTATCGGACGTCTACCAGGACCTGTTCGGCGAAGGCTCCTACTCGGGCAAGGGCATCTACGACATCGACGCCTTCGAGGCTGCCTTGGCCGACCGTGTTCCCGACAACACTATGCTGAGCCACGATCTCTTCGAGGGCGTGTTCGCACGCTCGGGCCTGGTATCCGACATCGAGGTCGTTGAGGAATTTCCCGCCCGCTACGACGTCGCCACGGCGCGCCAGCATCGCTGGGCGCGTGGCGACTGGCAGTTGCTGCCCTGGCTGTTCGGTCGCGTGAAAGGCAGTCTGTCTCAGCGGCGGACCAGTCCCGTCACGGCCGTCGGCTTCTGGAAGATGTTCGACAATCTACGGCGCACCCTGTCGGCGCCGGCCGCGTTCGCCGCCCTGCTGGCCGGCTGGACCCTGCCGCTTCCCGCCGCGCTCGTGTGGACCGGCTTCGTCGTGCTGACAATCGGCCTGCCCACCATGCTGCCGGTGATTTCGGCGCTGCTGCCGCGCAACTCTGCCATTACCACGCGCAGCCATCTGTCGGCGCTCGTGTCCGACATCCGGCATGCGGCGTCGCAGACTGCCTTGCTCCTGGCCTTTCTTCCCCATCAAGCCTGGCTCATGCTCGACGCGATCGGACGGACTCTCTACCGCCTGTTCGTCAGTCGCCGTCACCTGCTCGACTGGACCACCGCCGCCCAGTCGATGGGCCTGCTGCAGCCGGGCTGGCCGGCCTTTGCCGGCCAGATGGCGGGAAGCCTGTTCATCACCTCTTTGGCTGCGCTTTCCGTCTGGTATGCCGGCCGCGCGGCGCTGCCGGTGGCTGCTCCCTTCATTCTCGCTTGGCTGATGTCGCCCGCGATCGCGCGCTGGGTGAGCGCGGCACCGGCCGACGCCGGCAGGCTGGCGATTTCCCCATCCGACGCACGCGGCCTGCGCCTGATCGCCCGGCGAACGTGGCGCTTCTTCGAGACGTTCGTGACCGAAGCCGACAACATGCTGCCGCCGGACAACTTCCAGGAGGATCCTGCCGGCGTCATCGCCCATCGGACGTCGCCGACCAACATCGGCCTGCTATTGCTCTCGACCGCCACCGCCCGCGAGTTCGGCTGGATCGGAACGCTGGAGGCAGTCGAACGCCTCGAGGCGACGCTCGCGACCGTCGGCCGCCTGAAGCGCTATCGCGGCCACTTCTTCAACTGGTACGACACGACCGACCTTCGTCCGCTCGATCCGGCCTACATCTCCTCGGTCGACAGCGGCAACTTGGCGGGTCATCTGATCGCTCTCGCCGGCACCTGCGCTGCGTGGCGCGGCGTTCCGACAGAAGCCCCGACCGTCGCGGACGGTCTGCACGACAGCCTGACCCTCGCGCGCGAAGCCCTGGAGGCATTGCCCGACGACCGACGCACGCACCTTGTCACGCCTGGCGAGCTGGCCGGCGTGCTCGACGAGCTCGCCGTGGCACTAAGCGGATCGCCCGAGCGGCTCGACGACCTCTCACTTGTTGGGGCTAGGGCTGCCGACGTGGCGCGAGCGCTCGGCCATGAGCGGGCCGATGCGGCCAGCGAGGACGTGCTGTTCTGGGTCGAGGCGGTGCAACGATCGATCGAGAGTCGTCGCCGCGACCAAGTCCAGGACTCGGAAGGGCGCGCCGTGTTGGAGGGTCGCCTGCGGGCCATCGAGACAACTGCTCGCACCCTGGCGAACGGCATGGAGTTCGACTTCCTCTTCGACCGTGAGCGCCAGCTTCTGTCCATCGGCTATGTGATGGCCGAGGATGCGCTCGATCCGAGCTGCTACGACCTGCTGGCGTCGGAGGCGCGGCTCGCCAGCTTCATGGCGATCGCCAAGGGCGAGGTGCCCGCGCGCCACTGGTTCCGGCTGGGCCGCGAGGTGACGCCGATCGGCGGCGGCGCGGCGCTGGTCTCGTGGTCGGGCTCGATGTTCGAGTATCTCATGCCGTCGCTGGTCATGCGGGCGCCGTTCGGCAGCCTGATCGAGAGGACCAACAACCTGATCGTGAGGCGGCAGATCGCTCACGCGACCGCGCTCGGCGTGCCGTGGGGCATCTCTGAATCGGCATACAACGCCCGCGACAAGGAGTTGACCTACCAGTACTCCAACTTCGGCGTGCCCGGCCTGGGCTTCAAGCGCGGCCTGAGCGAGAACGTCATCATAGCGCCTTACGCGACGGCACTCGCCGCCATGGTCGATCCGACCGCAGCGGCGGCCAATTTCGTCCGGCTGGCCGGGATCGGCGGGCGCGGCCACTACGGCTTCTACGAGGCGCTCGACTTCACGCCCTCGCGCCTGCCCGAAGGCCGGACCCAGGCGGTCGTGCGCACCTACATGGCCCACCATCAGGGCATGACGATCGTGGCCCTCGCCAACGCCCTGCTCGACGGCGTGATGCGTCGGCGCTTCCACGCCGAGCCGATGGTCCAGGCGACCGAACTCCTGCTGCAGGAGCGCACACCGCGCGACGTCGCCGTCGCCCATCCGCGTGCCGAGGAGGTGGCCGCGAGCGCCACGGTCGGCGACCTCGAGCCACCGATCGTGCGGCGCCTGCACAATCCGCATGCCGCCAGCCCGTCGGTGCATCTGCTGACCAACGGGCGTTATTCCGTGATGCTGACTGGCGCCGGCTCGGGCTACAGCCGCTGGGGCGAACAGGCCATCTCGCGCTGGCGGGAGGACACGACGTGTGACGACTGGGGCAGTTACGTCCTGCTGCGCGATGTGGCGAGTTCCGATACCTGGTCCGCAACTTGGCAGCCGCTTGGCACGCCGCCCGACAGCTACGACGTCATGTTCTCCGAGGATCGGGCCGAGTTCGTGCGGCGCGACGGCGTTCTCACGACGACGCTCGACGTCGTCGTGTCGCCCGAAGTCGATGCCGAGGTCCGGCGCGTCTCCATCGCCAACGCCGGTGGTGAGCCTCGCGACATCGAGATCACGTCCTACGCCGAGATCGCACTGGCGGCGCCGACGGCGGATGCAGCACACCAAGCCTTCTCCAAGCTGTTCGTGGAGACCGAATATCTGGCAAGCGCCGGCGCCATCCTGGCGACGCGGCGGCGGCGCAGCCCCGACGAGCCGGAACTGTGGGCCGCCCATCTCGCCGTCGTCGAGGGCGAGGCGGTGGGCGGGATCGAGATCGAGACCGACCGTGCGCGCTTCCTCGGCCGCGGCAACGCCGTCGGCAATGCCGTTGCCGCCCTCGACGGCCGACGGCTCTCCAACACCGTCGGGACCGTGCTCGATCCGATCTTTGCGCTGCGCCGACGCGTGCGGGTCCCGCCCGGCGGGTTTGCGCGCGTCGCGTTCTGGACGGTCGTCGCCAGCTCGCGTGAGGCGTTGCTCGATGCCATCGACAAGCATCAGGACGCCACTGCTTTCGAGCGGGCCGCCACGTTGGCCTGGACGCAGGCCCAGGTGCAGTTGCGCCATCTCGACATCACTCCCCTGCAGGCCAGCCTCTATCAGCGCCTGGCGGGCCACGTGATCTACGCCAATCCGTCGCTGCGCTCCTCATCGGACACCATCGCGCGCGGGTTAGCCCCGCAGCACCTGCTGTGGGCTCAGGGTATCTCCGGTGACGTGCCGATCGTCGTGGTGCGCATCGACGAGGTCGAGGATTCTGGTGTTGTCCGCGAGGTGTTGCGTGCCCGCGAGTACTGGCGGCTGAAGGGGCTGGCAGTCGATCTCGTGATCCTGAATGAGCGCGGCGCGTCCTACGTGCAGGACCTGCAGGTCGCCCTGGAGATGCTGGTCCGCACCAGCCGTTCCCGGACCCACCTTGGCGCTGAACGCGAGGCTGGCGGCATCTTCGTCCTGCGCAGCGACCTGATTGCCGGCGAGATCCGCGCCCTCCTTCTCGCCGTCGCGCGGGTCGTCCTGCTGAGCCGTCGAGGCGGCTTGGCACATCAGCTTGACCGCGTGGCGGCGCCACGCCCTGAGATGCCACCTTCCGCCCGCAAGCCTGCGAGCGATGCCGGCGTACTGGAAAAGCCTGTCGCAGACTTGGCTGCTCTGCAATTCTTCAATGGCCTTGGCGGTTTCTCGTCCGACGGCCGCGAGTACGTCACGGTGCTGGGGCCCGGGCAGTCGACGCCGGCGCCCTGGATCAATGTCGTCTCCAATCCCTCGTTCGGCTTCCAAGTCGCCGCTGAAGGCGGCGGCTATACCTGGTCGCAGAACAGCCGAGACAACCAACTCACCCCTTGGTCCAACGATCCGGTCAGCGATCGCCCGGGCGAGGTTCTTTACGTACATGACCTCGACAGTGGCGCGCTCTGGACGCCAACGGCGCTGCCCATCCGGATCGAGCAGGCGTCCTACATCGCCCGGCACGGGCGCGGCTACAGCCGCTTCGAGGTCACGACGCAGGGCATCAGTCTCGACCTGCTGCAGTACGTGCCGCTGTCGGACCCTCTCAAGATCTCGCGCCTCGTTATCCGCAACCTCTCGGACCGTCCGCGGCGGCTATCCGTCACGGCCTTTGCCGAATGGGTGCTCGGCCTGTCGCGCGGCGCCTCGGCGCCAACCGTCATGAGCGAGCGCGATGCCGCAACTGGCGCGCTGTTTGCGCGCAACCCCTGGAATATCCATCATGGCCAGCGCATCGCGTTCGGCGACTTGGGCGCGCGTCAGACGGCCTGGACCGGGGATCGCCGCGAGTTCATCGGTCGCAATGGCACCATCGGTAATCCCGCCGCGCTGGCCGCCGCCATCCCGCTGTCGGGGCGGGTTGGCGCCGGCCTGGATCCCTGCGCCGCCCTGCAGGCGACGTTGGAACTCGAGGTCGGTGGCACGACCGAGGTCGTCTTCCTGCTCGGTCAAGGCGCCGACGCCGTCGAGGCGCGAGCGTTGATCGAACGTTACCGCGCCGCCGATCTCGACACTGTGCACCGGGAAGTCACGGATTTTTGGGAAGAGACGCTAGGCGCAGTGCAGGTCAGAACACCGGATCGCGCCATGGATGTCCTGTTGAATGGCCCGCTTCTTTACCAGACCTTGGCTTGCCGTTACTGGGCGCGCGCGGCTTTCTACCAGGCCAGCGGCGCCTACGGCTTTCGCGACCAGCTGCAGGACGTAATGTCGCTGATAGTGGCGAGGCCTGAGCTCGCGCGCGCGCACATCCTGCGCGCCGCTGCGCGGCAATTTGTCGAAGGAGACTTCCAGCACTGGTGGTTCGCGCCGGCCGGGCAGGGGGTGCGCACCCGCATATCCGATGACCGGGCGTGGCTCGCGACCGTTGTCGCGCACTACATCGACACTACGGGCGATGCGGCTATCCTCGATGAAAGAGTGCCGTTCCTCGACGGTCCCACCCTCAAGCCGGGCGAGCACGATCTCTACTTCCAGCCTGGCCTGTCAGACGAAGTCGCATCGTTGTACGAGCACTGTGCCAAGGGCCTCGATCTCAGCCTCGAGACCGGCTCGCACGGGCTGCCCCTCATCGGCACCGGTGACTGGAACGACGGGATGAACCGCGTTGGCGCGGAAGGCAAGGGTGAGAGCGTGTGGTTGGGCTGGTTTTTCCATGCCGCGCTGACCGCCTTCGCCCCGATCGCCTCGGCCCGCGCCGATCGAGCACGGGCGGCGGCATGGACGGCGCATGCCGGCGCGTTAGCCGAGGCACTCGATCGCGAAGGCTGGGACGGCGAGTGGTACCGCCGAGGCTACTACGACGACGGTACGCCGCTAGGTTCCGCGCAGAGCGACGAATGCCGCATCGATTCCATCGCTCAATCGTGGGCCGCCCTGTCGGGCGCTGGCGACCCGGCGCGCGCAGCGCAGGCGATGGCGTCCCTTGACCGGCAGCTCGTGCATCGCGGCGACCGCTTGGCCCTGCTATTCGCACCGCCGTTCGACAAGACCGCGCGCGATCCCGGCTACATCAAGGGCTATCCGCCGGGCATCCGGGAGAACGGCGGGCAATACACGCACGCAGCCGCGTGGGCCATCATGGGCTTCGTAGCCGTCGGCCAGGGCGATAAGGCAGCTGAGCTGTTCTCGCTGGTCAATCCCGTCAACCACGCGAGCACGCGCTCGGGCGTGCTGCGCTACAAGGTCGAGCCCTATGTCGTGGCAGCGGACGTCTACTCTGTGGCCCCGCATGTCGGGCGCGGCGGCTGGACTTGGTACACAGGATCGGCTGGGTGGCTCTATCGCGCTGGCATCGAGTCGATCCTCGGCCTCAGGATCAAGGGTGACTTAATGGAGATCGACCCCTGCATCCCCACTTCATGGCCGGGCTTCGAGATGACGCTGCGGTATCGCGGCTCGGTCTATGAGATCTCCATACACAACCGCGAAGGCGTCGGCCGTGGCGTGGTTGCCACGGAGCTGGATGGAGCAAGCCACCCTCCTTCTGGCGGCAAGGTGCGCCTGAAGCTGGCCAAAGACCGCGGCACGCACAGCGTCATCGTCACCTTGGGCATCGGGACCTTGGAGTAACTGGCGGAAGAGGGTGCGAGGGCGAGATTTCGGCTGCAATTGCGCAGGAGTCGGACATCCGGTTCGTCTGGCTTGTGGCTCAAATCGAGCTGTCGGCGGCGTCTCGCCCAAGCAGCCTTATGGAAGCTGGTCGTCCAATCCCATCGCGGGTAGTAGCCCAGTGGCTTGGGGTTTGGTCGGAATTTGGCGCCCTGAGCCGTTCGTGGCCAGCTTGGCGATCACTTTCTTTCCGGGTCAGCACCTGGGGTACGCCCTTGGTCACTTCCTTGAGGCCAAGCGGGATCGATTTCCGGATCCTACGACTAGTGTCAGATGCTGGGCGCCGGTCGTGGCGGTGATGTTGCGATCAGCCGCAGCGATAAACAGCCTCTACACTGGACACGGCCGGTCGACGTTCTCCACTCGCACATGGAACAGCTTGGATCGACGGCCCGTCTCATCTACATCGCGGAAGCGCACCAATCTGCCGTCAGCGTTAGCCACGGTGCGCGCAAGGCGTCAGGAACGCTGCGTGCCATCGCGGGCCGGCACTATCACGTTCCTCGTTACGAAGTGCACCGCGCTTGGCGGTGCACCGGAATTCCGGGCCAAAAAGCACTGAAGGAAGATGAGCCTCAGCTCTTGGGTGGCGTTGCCGCCAGGATCTCGGCGCAGGCTCGTGCGACATCGGAATCGGCCAGCTTGCTGCCAGGCATGGTAGCGAATCCGCTCTTTTCGATCAGGCTGCTGCGCTCCCAAGTGCTGGTCTTCAGGAGGGCGTCGGCTTTCACGATAGCGTCGGGCTGCGAGCGGAAACGCTCGACGCAGATCGGCGCGAGGGCAGCGACCACGGCGGTGTGCGAGGCGGCGACGCTGTCCTTGGCCGCCGTGCCGCCGGTCACCCACCCGCCCCAGCTGAAGCCGATGATGGCGAGTGCAATGGCGCCGACGACGGCGCCCTGGATCCAGGGCTTGGTATGCGTTGGCATATTCATGGGAGTCCCTTTCGCGGCCGACGAGCGGCCGTCGCCGGCCTTAGGACCGGCATGCGCTAAAGCGCGTAGCCGACGATCAACAGGATCGGGAAAAAAGCGGGAACCGGACAGGCGACGCGAGCCTAGCCGAACCGTTGAAGCTCCCGACCAATATCCGGTATCCTGTCGGGGGCGCCGAAGCTGCATTGGCGCAAGTCATTGTCACTTGGGCGCAACACAGCGCGCCACGACAACTCGAAACATTCATCGCGTCTCGAGCCGACAAGCAAATTGAGGACTTTGTCCGCCGACTTTCCGGGTTGTCTGCGGCCTTGTGCGCTGACCAAATCACCGGCGTCAAACCAGGCATCCTCGTAACAGAAGAGGTGCGGGGTGCTGCGCTCGTGCGTCTCGATCAACTCCAAGGACCACAACCCAAGCAGGCCTATCGAGGATCCTCTGCCGAAATTGTCTGCGCAGACCATCTCGGGCGCGACGCTCCCTACCTTTTGTATCAGGCAAGCCCGGCGGGTGGGGCCGCGCTTCGGCCCCGCGAAAATTTTCGGGCGTTGGCTGGTTGGTTGCTCCGCAAGACGATTCCTCAACAGTATCATCCGATGCTTGATCCGAGCGCCACCGAGGCCATCGGCGCAATGCTCTATGAAATCTTCAAGAACACTGCTGATCATGCATTAGTCGATGCGCAAGGAGATATCCTCAATATTTCGATCCGGGCGCTTAAGACGACACATCTTGGATTAACACCTGCCGATCTTCTGCATATGGTAGAAGAGTTCGAACCACTTGCGCGTTACTGTCAGACCTTGAGGCCGCCCCAAGGCGCGACGCAAGTTCACCTATTCGAGCTGTCCGTTCTTGATTCAGGGCCTGGATTTGCCACCACCTGGACAGGCCGTTCCCTTGATCTTCTCTCGGAAGACGAGGAAGAGCTAGCAGTGCGTGAATGCTTCGGCCGGGGCAGTGCCAAAGGCCAAGATCGGTTTGGCGAAGGTCTTCCTCACGTTATACGTGTGCTGCGACGTCAGCAGGGGTTTCTCCGCTTGCGAACTGGCCGCCTGTCTTTCTTTGCGGATTTCTCTAGCGCTGGCCGCGCCGTAGAGGGATCGCAAGTCCTTCAACGCTGGCGTAATGCCGATTTGTCTCCGCTCGCTCCCGTGGCAGGCAAACGCCCACCGATTGGGGAGAACGTCGGCGATTAAGAGCAATTGGTTTCAGCAGACGCTCTTGGCGCCAGGGAACTTCGGACGTTTTAACGACGATATCATTCAGGCAAGTATTCTGCGCGCGGCCTACCCGTTCGAGATGAATTTCGGCGACGTTGCCGCCGAAAGCCGTGAGCTCGGTCGCTTGATCCGACGCATTGTAGATGCGTCGCGCACCGCGCGTGGTGGGGCGGCTGCAGAATTTCTGATCGCGATGGCGACGGGGCGTCTCCGCCTTCGCAAGGAGGATTGCTTCGATATCCTGTCCGCCGGCGGCGGCGGGTCGCCGATGGTGGCGTTTCTGCAGAAAGTCTGTCGTCTGAGACTCGGCCTGTCTTTCGATCAGGGCGCATGAGATGGCCGCCGAACTCTTGCTATCGACGCCGTAATCTGGCCCTGCAAATGGCCATCTCGCGAGGGGAGTGCTCTTTCACGGCCGCCCGACGGCGAGGTCAAAGCCACCAACCCCGGCTCCGCCCCGTGAACATTGAGATCCAAGAGACCAGTTCACAGGGGGCGCCAGGCAGAAGCCAAAGGGGCGAGAAAGTTGACCAACGGTCTAAGTCTTTGAGTTAATGACATCTTTTCACCGTGGTGCTGCGTATGCGTGGTCAACTAATGGCCTTGTATGTCGGATAAACAGACATTACATTCATTAATCCGTCCCAGAAAGACACACGATGACCGTCGGCACTTTAGCACCACCTTCTTCCGACTCGGTTCTGGCACCGTTTCCCGCAGCAGCGGTTGAGGCGAGTTTGCGAAGTGAAATCATTCAGGCCGTGAGGGACGAAGCCTCGATCAAAGGTATCACGTTGCCGACATCGGACGTTGACCTTGCAAAGGCGACTTTTCAGGTGGACTCGCTCGTCGTCGTTTCGATCCTGTGTGTAGTCGAACCAGTCGTCGGATTCGAGCTTCCCGAAAGTGTCGTCCGCACGGGTGGCTATAGGTCGGTGGACAGCGCTCTCTACCAGCTGCTGCCCCGGATCGAAGCACAGTGGAAGAAGCGTAAAGGAGACAACCTATGACCGACCTAGCACTTCAGCAAGCAAGCGATGAAGCGGAGCGACGGCGCCTGGGTGATCGGTTACGCGAGGCGCGTAAGTATCTCGGCCTCAAGCAGGAGGAGGTCGCGACCTACCTCAAGATCCCGCGGACGGCGCTCACCGACATCGAGAATGGTCAGCGCCGCGTCGAGGCGATCGAGCTGACACGGCTGGCGAAGCTCTATCGGCAGCCGGTCGCTTTCTTCACTGGCGAAGACGAAGCGTCGGCTAATCTGCCGGTCGATGTCGCGCATCTCGCGCGGCGCGCAGCCGACCTGTCGCCAGAGGACCGCGATGAGCTCGGCCGCTTCGCTGAATACCTGCGCACGCGGGCGCGTGCTGGGCAGGGCTGATTCTCATGGCGGCAGCAGACTACGCGGGCGCGGTGCGAGCAGGGACGATGGCGGCAGCGCGACTGCATCAACGTCTCGACTTGCGCCAGCTCGTCGAAACGAGGGGTGGCAATGTCGATGTCTTCGGTGCCATCCAGGCCGTCGACCTGCCTCTTCTGCTCCGTCCGCTGCAGGGTTTGCTGGGCGCCTATCTGAGCGACCCAGCCCCCGGTGTCCTGGTCACGACGCGGCGGCCAATGAGCATTCAGCGCTTCACCGCCGCGCACGAACTCGGTCATTCCGAGATGAAGCATCAGCCTAGTCTCGACGATGAAAGTATCCTTCGCCGCATGACCCTGACCGGCGCGCCCGCAGAGGATTTTCAGGAAGTCGAAGCCGACGCCTTTGCGGTCGGCTTCATGATGCCCCGGTGGTTGATCCAGTGGCATGCCGCCCGCCAAAGCTGGACGGTGGACGATTTCCGGCGTCCGAACCGGGTCTATCAGCTCGCGCTTCGGATCGGCGCGAGCTACGAGGCGACGTGCTGGACCCTAGTCCGCCATCGTCTGATCCAGGCCGCGCTTGCCCGTGAACTCCTTCAAACGCAGCCCCGCGAGCTGAAGGTTGGCCTGCTAGAGACCTATAAGCCGCGGGATTATCGTGGCGACGTCTGGCTCCTGACCGAGCGCGATGCCGGAACGCGCATTGATGGTAGCCGCAACGATCTGTTCGTATTGCGGCTGCAGGAACATAGCGGTGGCGGGTATCTATGGGAGATCGACCAGCTCAAGGCGAGCGGGTTCGCGATCGTCCGCGACGAACTCGAGGCGATCGACGGCGACGGTGTGGGCGGGCCAGTCGTGCGGCGCGTGACCGCGGCGCCGGAGGAGACACATCGCGGCTCACTCCAGATCGAGGAGCGGCGGCCCTGGGATCCTGAGCCTCCGCTGTCGCGGCTGAAGCTCGACTTCGACCTAACGGGGCCGGAAGAGGAAGGGCTGTCGCGCGCCGAGCGGCGGAGGTTACTTGAAGCCGCATGACAGAGATCGTTGTGTTGAAGGATTTGCGGCCGCTGTTCGGCGAGCCGCGCAATCAGGGACCGCGGCCGACCTGCCTCGCGTTCGCCGGCAGCGATGCCCATGCGGCCCTCCGGCCAGGGTGGGCGCCGTTGTCGTGTGAGTTTGCGTTCTATCACGCGCAGCGGCGTTCGGGACGGCCGCCCGGCCGAGGCGCAACGCTTTCTGCGATGCTAGAGGCGCTGCGCAAGGACGGGCAGCCCGAGGAAGCGGGCTGGCCGTATTTGGCCGCAACGCCGAGCGACACCGCGTCGTGGACGCCATCCGACAATGTCGGACCGCTGTTCGGGCGCGCCGGTGAGTTGCTTCAGCCGTCGCTCGACAGGGTCATTCAGGAACTCGAGGGCGATCGTCCCGCGATCCTCCTGCTGATGCTGTCCCGCGCATTCTATGCACCGTCCGCCGAAGCTGTGATCCATCCGACTGCCGGCGAAGGGCCTGATCCGGCGCGCCGCCATGCCGTCGTTGCCACTGCTCACGGGACGGTCGATGGCGAGCGCGCGATTTTGGTGCGCAACAGCTGGGGCCTCAGATGGGGCGCCGCTGGCTATGGCTGGCTTACGGAAACCTTCCTCGCGCCCCGTCTCTTCGCGGCCGCGATATTGACGGAGGATGTCGATGTATCTGCCTGTCCCGCCGCAGCCTGACTGCGCGACCGCGTGGCGCGAAGCGGTCCGTCTGGTCGACGGCGCCTCCGGCCATGTGGCCTACAATGTCGTGATCGATGTGGCCGATCCGACAGCCAATGCAACGCGCGCGCACCCTGGCGTCGCGGTCGTAGATGACTTCTTGACGGCGCGCGACAAGTCGGTCGAAGCGGTCGCCAATACGATTTTTCCTGCATCACTCTATTATCGCCATGGTGCGCCCGCCTTTTTTGACGTGTTCAGCACCAAGGTGCTGCCGAAGGTGCGACGGAGCGGACGCTGGTCGGGTTACTATTTCGAGCGCATGATTAATTTCCCCGTGCCGGCGGGCGAACCGCCGAACCAGCTCTGGGATATCGTGGAGCGTTTGCGCAACGACGAGGTACGCGCGCTCAACAAATTCGAACTCTCGCTGTTCGATCCAGTCCGCGATGTAGACAATTCACCCTATGGCGGTCAGTGCCTCAGTTTCATGAGCTTCAAGGTCGTGCCGGGCGCGGAGCGCACGTTGACGCTGACCGCGATGTATCGAAACCACTTCTACATCGAGAAGCTGCTTGGCAACTTGATCGGGCTCGGACGGCTGATGGCCTTCGTCGGCCGTGAAACCGACCTCCAGGTTGGCGCGCTCACCGTGATCTCGACGCACGCCGAGATCGACCAACCGAATAGAGCCCGCCGCAGCGAAATCGCGGCGATGCTCGCACAGTTCGATCAGGCGGGAACACCGCTCGCAGCGTGAGCGAACGGCAATTCGAGCGTCGCATCATCCCGATGTGGTCTATCGAGGCCATAAAGGGCGTAAACGCCGGCGATGAATTCCGCCTGCCCACCATAGCTCGGATGCCGAACCATCGTGACCGGAACGTCGATCTCCGCAAGCGCAAGGCCCGCATCGCGGCCGATCGCGACAATGCGGCGCGGCGCGATCATAGCGATCAGCGCCATCAACAGCGGCCAAGTCGCATTGCGCTCGGACCGGCTGTGGCAGCGGTTGGACATCGGATCGGCAGCTTCATGGGGATGGAACGGAAACACGTTCCACAAGACGACCGGCGCGCCAATGCGCGCGAGCACGCTCCATATGACCGCGGCGGTGCGTTCGGCGACGATCGGGCCACGCGTTGCACGATCAAGTGTGATACCGCCAAGCAGCGTGCTGGCCGAGGCAAGATGCACCTCGTCGGTCAAGGGGAGCCCGGTGCGGCGGCCGCCACGGTAGCCGAGATCGCGGGCGATCCACATCGTATCGACATGGGCGTCGAGCGCGGCTTCGAGGCACTGTGTGAGGTTACGCTTGCGCACAAGCGGCGCATCAGATCGGTCGTGGATCGGGCAGCTGTCGCGATAGGGATTGAAGACAGCCGGCAGGTGTGCGTTGGCAAGTGTGGTCGCGAAGGATCGGGGCGTTTTCACGGCAGGGGCTCGATTGAAAGCTGGCGGTTGTTCATGTCGATTCGGACGCGGCCCTGGCGGTGCTCACGCAGGAAGCGGAAGGCTGTGTAGCCCTGCAGGATGGCCTCTTCCCAGAGCCAAAGCGGACAACGTTCCGCTTCGTAGCCTGCAACGAACTGGCGGACATGCTTAAGGAGATCGAACGGCAGATCGCCACGCTTCATGTTGGCGAAGAGGTCGAGCTCGATCGCCTGGCCAAAAATCCAGGTCGTAATGCCTTCCTCGATCAGTGTCGCACGTGCGCCATCCTCGGCATCGTCGATCGTGGGGTCTGATTTGCGCTTAAGACGAAGTAGCGCGCGGATCACCGGCGACCAGGTCAGCACGGCGACATGAGCGTAATGGAAGACGTCGTGAAAGCGATAGTCGTCGGCGGTCATCGCGTTATCGGTGAGACGGTCACCTATATTGATGCCGTTGCAGCGCTGGAAGACATAAGTCTGTCCGCGCACCTGTCGTTCGAAGATTTCAATCGTGAGATCGCGCGGCAGCTGCTCTTCGGGCTCGGCGCCGGCATCGAGTGGTGCAGGATAGGTGCGTTCACGCGGCCAGCGGTCGGCTGTCTTAGCGAGGTTCTTGACGGCGGCCGCCTCCAGTGTGACGCCGGCCTCGTTGGCAGCTTGGATAAGCGTGCGGGTGATTGCGCTTAAGCGGCCGAGCAGGGCGGAAGGGCTGTCGGCGAGTCGTCCCGCTTCCTGGTCAATGACGAGAAGGCCGACGTTGCCGGCGAGTTTGAGGAGCGTGTGCTCGAAGGCGTCCGTCGGCTCGGTGGCACGGGTCATGATCGCGGGCTGTACGGCAGCGAATGACAGTACCTCTCCCTTGCTGCAAGCATGGGCTTGCGGCTCTGGGGCTGCTTCAGCAAAAATATCGGTTAACGCAATTCCGCCGCGTGCGGCGACCGTAGATAGATACCACAGAACGTCGCCAAGCTCCTCAACGACCGCGCCGGCATAACCGAGATAAGAAGCACGATCGCGCTGCTTCTTCTTGACCTCGCTGAGCAGGCTTCCTGTCTCGCCGAATAGGCCGAGCAGGGGGAAGCTCAGCGATCCTCCATCGCTGCGCTGGTCGGTTTCGGCTGCGCGAGCGGCATAGTCCGTGATCGTGAGCGGGGAGAAGTCGGTGGACGCTATCGCGATCAGGCACTCACGTGATGAGGAACCGCTGCTTCCGGTCAACTCGAGGTCTTTGGTCACCTGCTGGAAGGTCTCATAGGTGATGCCCCCATGCCCAGACCTCCTCGTTCGCTGAGGGCGGTTGCCTTTCGGCAACGGAAATCAGCATGGCCGCCGACGTTTCTTGTTAGTCAGGACGCCGTAGGTAGTTCGTCCTTAATAAGCAGAAAAACCCTAAAATTCAAGGCAATGTGCTTTCTTCTTTCCAAAGTAGTGCTTCGGGGGTGGCTGTACCTGAGACTGGCTGAATGACGCTCGACCGCGCAAGGCTGCGGATGTCCGTGAACGTTGTGTGCGACGCAAGCGGCCCGGAGAGGATGTTCACGGGCTCGCTGACGGGCGGACAGTCATTCGAACCGGCGGGGGCTATTTCGTGAGCGCGCCGTGACACGCCTGTAGGCCGGCGGACAGTGAGGCTTGTTTCAGGGTTTCCTGCACGAGGTGGTCGCGCCATGTCGTCGTCTCGGGTCCCCTCGGTCGGCCCATACGGAGGACGATGTCGGGACTTGTTCCCTGATGGAAGTACGAAATGAGCATCGCGAAGGACCACTCGACCATCAGGGCCCAGAGAAAAGGCCCACGCAGACGGGCAAAAAGGGCCTCTTAGGGGCGCAACAGTCGTTCTCTCGTGGTCCTTGGTACGCCAAAACGCACCGGTTCCCGGGCATTTTGGCGTACTCGTTATGCGAGAAGAAGTCCTCGCAGACTAGTTGGCGGAGAGCATCGGATTCGAACCCACGGTAGCTGTTTGATGCTTGCATCATTCGCTGCAAGCCGCAGGCACCGAGAGCATTGATCGAGCGGAATTCCGGACCCTCTTAAAATGCCCATTTCACCGGCTCTCTTCGCTCTGCATCGAGCAGGCGCTTGCGCTCGTCTCGCTCTGGCCTCCTGCTGGTCGCGCGCGAGGCGGCCTGGAGAAAAGTTCGTGCACAGACTCCCTGCCTACCAGTCGAGATCAGAAAAACCGTGATGTGCACTCTATAGTAGAAAGACCATCAAGTTAGCGCGAAGCGGAGGACGATGCCGAGGCCCATCTCCTTGTCGGAGTACGATGAGCATCGGGAACGACCACTCGACCATCATGGCCGGGAGAAAAGGCAGATGAACGGCCATATTCGGCCTCTTCGTGGCATTCTCTAGTGGTGGATCGAGCGCGGAAACGCCCCGTTATCGGGGCGTTTCCTGTGCTCGTATAGGTAGAAAAAGACTGAATGGCGGACAGGGCGGGATTGCCTATCGGCCAAGCTAAAACGTAGGAAAATCGGGCTTTCCAGGAACCGCGTTTGTACCGCTTTGTACCACCGCTTTGGTTCTAGCTGAAGGACTCGTCGGCTAGTCGGGCACGAAGGAAAACAACTGCTGAACCTTGCCTGTGCGGAGATATTCGGCGATCCAAAACATCCGCCTGTAGTAGGCGAGCAAAATCTTGACCGCGGCCAGCCGATCATCGCTGCCGAGCCCAATGATGTACGCTTCCTTCCCCTGGAAGTTGATCGCCGCACAAAGTTCGCTCAAGTAGCCCTTCAACGTGTCCTTGTCGCCTGCTGTAAGCTTAATGTCAGCGCTCGCTTTGCCGCTCCACTTATTCTTTTTGAGATTGTTCGAAACAGCATTGAAGGTCTCGCGAACGGGCGGGCCTTTGGTCGCGTCGTTGATTTGCTCAACAATCTTCCTGACTGTCATCGCAATGTCAGTGTTGACCAAGGTTTCAATGAATCCTGGCGATGCGTATTTCATCCTCCTGATAGCCACGTCATCATTCGCCGGAATCATGACGTGCAGGTCTGAAATGAAATTAATCGTGCTGAACCCTCCTCGCCAAGGATATTTGGCAAAGAGTTCGTGGATGTGTTTCGTCTGCTTCGCATTGCTGGTTGCCGTCAGCGCAAACGTGAATACGTAGGCGTCTCCAGCAAGAGTGCCGAACTGCCGTAGGTCTTCAATTTCCCATCGGCCATCGATCTTTGTCGAAAGCAACTGACGCTTCAGCGTTGTGGCTGGAGTATTTTCTTCAGAAACGTGAAAGAAGCCCACCTTGGGTAAAAATTTGACCGGCTCATCATTTAATAGATGGGTGACAAACTTCTCGCCAACTTCCCCGTGCAGTACGCCGCCGCGATAGCTTCCTTTCATGCCATCGGTGAAGAGGTACCGAAGGTCCACGCGCTGTTGCAAATAGTCTTGCCACATAAAGGCTTCGACCTGTGCAAACGCGAAACGATAGGCTTTCTCGGTGTCTGAGAAATTGAGCCCGACGTAAGGCTTCCCCAACGAGTCTACAGCGCGAATGACGAGCGGCTCGTCATAGGTGACGACTACCTCCGTCACCGTGAAGACGTTTCCCTTGAGAGGATTGGGCGTGGTCATTGGAGCTTCACCACGTCGCTAACTAACGAGGCTACGTTGGAAGACGCGAGCGGCCACCAACTACTGTGAGTCGGTTTGGAACGGTGTACCTTTCCGTTACCCGCAGGAAGCGTCACTGCCCCGGCGTGGGTAAGGTGTTCCTTCTTGGGGAGCAGGATGATCCTCTTTGCTTCGTCCAAAGAATGGACCAGCGAAACGGCTTTAGCCGTACAAATTGTGGCGTCGGGTTTCCCCGTGAAACGAGCCGGATTGCGTCTAAATTCAGAATCGAAGTCAGCCGCTGAAGCGGTAGGGCCAGGAAGTAAACGCCATCCTGATTGGCCTGAGGTCTCATCTGCTTCGGCACACGGGCAGTCAGCAGGAAGGTCCTCGCGATAGGCAGCGGAGTTAGAGGTCACGTAGGCGTTTTGGCCTTCATTTTCGACGGGCTGTAGCATCGAATGGAAATGCTCGCAAATGTGGTCTGGGCAGCGGCCAAGATCGCCCGAGTGTCTCCCATTGTGCGCCGGGATTTCAAGACTCGACGTTCTCTATTTGTTCACGTATGAGTCGCCCCAGGAGATTCACCCAATGGGCGCTCTCACGCTTCACGATTTGGTCGAGCATCCTGGCCCTGTCGGGGTCGAGTGCGACCACTGTATCCGCCGAGCCATTGTCTCGCCTGCGGACCTGAAGGCCACGCGCGGAGATAGGCGGACGTTGGCCGAAGCGGGACTTCGTTGCGGCAAGTGCGGCTCCCGCAATTTCTCAACGCATCGCTTCATGTCGCGTGGCCGTCTCCAGGCATTCATGCGGAACCTCTGAGATGGTCCGCCGAAAAGCCAATCCGTTCGCTCAAATGAAACGCCGCGTGCCGCATCACGCATTCATCCGGCGTACCTTTCCTTTCCGCGCTGTCGATCAAAAGGAAATCGAAGAGACTTGTCGGCGCATCGCAGGAAACACCGAATACTTGAGTTGGGCTGCGTGGAGAGATGATCGAGAACTGAATTGCCGTGTGATTGGCTTCGAGACTGCCGAGCGCGCCCAGGCGATGCAGACTTGGATAGAAGAGAGCAATATTGCCGCGCGCCCATTCCCCAAACTCGGACCATCAACTGAGGAACTGGCGGCGCTGCTCTAAGACAGGGACCATGGCTCGATATCTTCTCCTGGCAATCGCTCTGGGTTGCTCGCTCGTAGTTGCCCCAGCGTTCGCCCAGCGTCTCACTGACGACGCGGTAAGGAAGCTGATGATCGAAGAGTCGCTTTCCGGGTATCGCGGGAACTGCCCATGCCCTGACAACTTGGCTGCCAACGGAAGCCGTTGTGGTGGTCGCAGCGCGTATACCAAGAGAGGCGGCGGGGGCCTCCTCTGCTATCCCACCGATATCAGCCCACAAATGCTTGAGGCATATAAGAAGAAACACGGAATGATGTAGCGGCCTCGTGCACGATGCTCTTCTTGATTGGGTGGGCGGCGTGGGAAGACCCGTCGCCGTAAATTTGGGGAATGGGGCCGAACATTAGGCAGACGAGTTTGCGCTACTCCTCTTCCCGAAGAATGCAGAACAGTAGGCGGCAATGGCCCACATCGGCACGATGAAGTTTACGAAGGGCTCAGTCGCAATTCTTTCCGCCAGACTATTTTGAAGAAGCCATGCCGCAATCATCAGGGCCATTAGCGCAAATTCGATTCCCAGACGAAGCCTAGGTGACTTCGCTTCTCCGAGCTTGCGTGTCTTAGCAGAGCGATAAGCTATGCTTCCAAAAAACGCTACGATTGCCATTAAGATGTAGTCCCCCGGCCGACCGTTTGGTTGGGTTGTTTGGTGTGCGGCCGTAAGAATGCAGAGCACGCCAAATAGTAGCGCGAGATTCGAACCGAGATGCTTCAGGATTCTTTTCATTGCCTCGTCTCCCGTTGCAGTCTCCGCCAGTTCCATATCTCTTCGCAGTTCACTCTATCGGACGGTTCCCGATGATTTCCCTTAGAGTATCCATGAAGTTCGGCATGGAGAGGCCGCTACCTGGCCAGAAAGTACAATGTGATGCCGACAGGGACGGCCAAGGTAATCCAGCCCATAGCTCGCAGCGCCTTGAATGCGACGATTGCGGCCAGCCATCCCAGCCCGATACCGAGCCCGCCCCAAATGAGGCCACACAACCCCCACACAAGGATTGCCCCGATAAACGCGGCGATTGCCACTAGAACGTCAAACCATTCCGGTGGCTGATACGGACCGTTGTCACCGTTCATCAGACAGTGGGCTACAACGTCCCGGATCGAAGCCGCCACCTGCTCGACGGAATCAAAGTTCCCCGTAGTCGGGACGTATCTTCCCATGATGTTGGGGAAGTGATCGCTAACATAAAAGCCGCTTCCGGAGACGCTCACATCGAGGCACCCAAAGGGCTTCCGTAGAGACGACCTTCCACCGATGTTCACCTGAAAATTCTTGCTTAAGTGCGAGGCGGGCGGGTCGGAGAACGTCACTCTAACTTTTGGCGCGCAAGCCTCGACGATCTCACGAAGTCTGTCGCGCATCTCATGGACGTTTTGGTCGAACTTCAGTTGGTATTCATAAGCTCGGCGCTGCTCGGCCTCAACCATCGCAGTCTGCGCCGCTTTGGCTTGTCCGACTACTGCGGCGATTTTTTCCCGCTCCCCCATGCGCCTAGAGTGCCGATTGAACATATCGCGATCAAGGCTATCGGGGGCGGTGCCGGAAGCGTGCTGGGTCCTCAAACGTCCCTGCCCAAGCTCCGGCGTGATCCGCGCGGGCCTGCGCCTCGATCTCCCGGTACTCATTCCCGAATGCGGCCAGCGCCCATCCCAGGCGGACCATTTCCCGGCCGAGGTCGATTTGGCCAACCCAACAGTGGACAAGAGGACGACTATAGCGGTCGGTCTTGTCCCCCTCGCAGCGGACCTCATTCGAGCCGATCAACCCGGACAGGGCGCGGGTCGCCTCGGCACCGCAGCCGTACTCGACGCCGTCCCGGGTGCAGGTCTGGGCACTCTCAAAGGCATCCATGGAGAGGAACCGGAGTCGCGCCGAACCGATGTAGATCGTGTCGCCGTCTACGACACGGGCCTGACCCGCGTAGGACTCAGCCAGCGCCGAGAACGGGATAAGCAGGAACAGGGTGAGCCAGCGCATTCCCCGTATTTGGACCGGGACGACGTCCGGATCGTGTTTGCCGTGTAAAGAACTGTTGCGGTCAAACCTCTCCGCCCAGTCAGACCGTTTGCCTAATTTGATCGGGAGCCGCACGGGCGGGACCCAATTCGAATCGTGGACCATGCGGGGGAGGGTCGTGTTTCCTATCGGCGGCCTCGCGCGTCGAGGGAAGCCCTTCGCACACCCATGACATTTTCAGAGCCGAGCTATTTCCTCGTGGATGGACACGGCCATATCTCCTGGAACCAGATCAGCGCGAGGATTCGCAGGTCTCCGTCCATCAACTGCGGGCGATCCTCCATCCGCTTCACCACTATCTGGAGCGCCTGTTTGTTGTTGGCTCCCGGCGGCGGACAGAACACCCGTTCCTGATCCATCCAGTGGCCCACGCCGAAGATCGACGAGACGATGCCCAAGCAGATTCCCACTCGTAGGGCCAACCTCGGTTTCACATAGTCCTGCGGGGACAACGATGGAGTTGCGGCGATCCGGCACCCCTCGATCAGTTCGTTCCCCTTGAAGATGCCCGCGTCCTCCTGGGCGAACGCCGAACCGGTCATCCCCGACCAGACGCCGGTCATGGCTACGGCCAGTACGGAGATCGCCCAGACGAGGGACCTCATGGATTGGGCTCCTGCTTGGGCGGTTCCGGTTTGAGTGGGTTGGCGGTCAGGATCACATACATGGTCCGCAGCGGAACGAGGAAGCTGACCCAGGTCAGTATCCACCCCCAACTCGGATAGCGGTGTTCGTTGACCCCCTCGAACCAGACCAGCCAGATCGAGATCACGCTGATCGGAAGCAGATAGATGAGCGGCGCATAGTTGCCGAGCCACGTTGCTCGGAGGTTGGCCATGCCCGCACTCCATCGGTCGGCGAAGTCCGTGATGGCCTCTACGATCTTTGCGAATCCAACTAGGACCAGCGCGAGCGCACCCATGCCGAGCACGCCCATCACTATCCAGAACCCGATGGTGCCGAAGAACTGGAAGATTCCCGTGCAGACGTTATTGCAGTCCATTGCCGTCTCCTAGGCGAGGAATCTCATGGGCACGGCCACACGTCGTGCAGTGCCACCCATGCGTTGCTTGCCGCATTGTAGTGACGCATCTGGGGCTTATCCTTGAGGTAGGCCACGATCACGTCGCGGGTCTGCCCCGCCGTGACACCCTTGGGTACGCATATCGCTCGGGGGGTGGCGCTCGTGCTCTGCAACATACTGATCGTGTCCACAACGCCTTCGACAAAGCCCAAGCAGCCCGCAGCGTTCGTGCTGGTGCACCACTCGTACAGGGTGTTCCCGTTCATGAAGGTTAGGTCCTGAGCCGCAGCCGGTACGCTGGTCGCGGCCAGCACCATCGCCAGCACATTGATCTTGTTCATGCGCGCCTCCCCGGTTCGAGCCTAGCACGGTCTGCGCGGTCACCATCACCTTGCGATCCTTCGTCCCGAAATCGTCCGTTCATTTGTAGCCGAGTCAATTAGTAGCACTTAGGGAGCGCTAACTATAAAAGCGATTCCCTTCAAAGACTTCGTGGAGCTTCACGCCTTAGCGCTGCTTTGGCGAGGCCAACTGGAAGCTCATCATTTCTTGCCTCTCGACTCCAGGGTGACTCATGGTTGGCTCACGCTTCGGCATTCGGAGCGCCGCAATAACGAACGCGAGGAGATGATCACAATGAGCATTACGATTGGACCGATTGAAATTCGTCTCGGCTATCTGCAACTCGGGAACTTGTTCGCGCTGGCTGTTAGCTGGCGCACGGAGCGGCAATATCGATTTGAGTTTCATCGGCCGGACGCTGAGCACAGCGCGTACTATCTCTTTTGGTACGGCCTGGAGGTGGTGTGGGAGTTCCCGAGAACTGCACATTGCGCCTCCCTGGCGCGGTAGGCAGCCATGGCGTTCAAGATGACGACGCCATTCGCCGTCGTGGTCGGATCAGCGATTGTCGGTGGGTGCCTACTTTGGTCTGCGTCAATGATTGACGGAGCTGTCCAGTGCGCAGCGTATTCATCCTCCAACTACGGAAGCTGGTGGGCGAACTTGGTGACGAGTGGCGAACTCAGCAAGGCCAACTATTGGGCAGCGCTGAGGCTCTCGGGGTGTCTAAGAGCGCCTCGCGAGTAGCACTACCTTGGGACATCTGAGAGGGCCGCTGGTGGGAGCGCACTGGCGGCCTTTTCTTTTGGGACTCGGTAGACGTTGTGGCAGGATTTCTCTGGGAGATTGTAGCGGGGCCGTCGTCATGTCTGATCTAAAAGCGGTGGCGGAAATTGGCCTGGACGTAATGGCGTTTTTCTTCGTAACGATCGATCTCTATGGCAAGCAACGGCTCGAGGCTGCCGGAAGGAAAATACGAAAGCTAACGTCAGAGCCGCTCTTCAATGTGAGGAGGGGCACGCCACGAAGCGGCCCTTCTGCCAATGCATTTTTGATAGTGGTCGCACTCTTGGTCGCCGGAGCGGAGTTACCCCGCCTAGTCTTGTTGCCGTGGGGAATAATCGATCCTCCAACAAGCCCGATGGCGAAGGCGTACATGATGATGCAGCCTGCCGATCCTATTTTCTTTGGCGGCGCGATACTCGTATTGTTGGCTCAGCTCTGGGCATTCGTGGGATGGCTTTTCGTTCGATTGAGACTTGAAGGGGTCTTGCTTGGAATCGGAACGGCGCTGTTTCTCATCTCTAGGGGCTTGGCGTTGAGTGCCGCACTAGAATAGCCAAGCCCCGTGATCAACGTCCGCAGACGTCTCGACGGTGTTTCCGGCATTCGCCTGCTGGTCCCCTGGTTCTCATAGGCGTGTCGCTCGCGCCCACATATTTCTAGGCGGAGGTAAGAGTTTGAGTCCATGGAGCTAGGGAAGCGGCTTTCACATGATGCCTACGGAAAGCGTGTGCTTATGCGGGTGCCGAACGCGCCGATGATTCTATCTGGGCCGGAACTAGAGGTCCGATACGGCACCCCGCATCCAGCGAGAATAGATGCTGTGTCCGGCGAAATTGCGATTGAATTGGAATCCAGAACAGCTAAGCAAATTCGAGGCGCAGTTGTTGATCTAATTTCTCATCCATATCCCAAGAAACTTCTCATCATCTTGCCTGTGCACATGAGCGATGCCGAAGTTGCCGCTGCTCAGTGCCGACATCTTTTCAAGCGGTATGCGCCGCAGTCGCCCTCTCGGGTAGTTGTCTTGAGGGGGTCAGCAGGAGACCCCCAGGAAGCGGCCGATGCAGCGATCATCGAGAAGGCCCTACGCGAACTGGCTGATGAGGGTTAGTCAGGCTTTCCCTTTGAGTATTCAGTAGAGGCCGTGGCAGGATTTCAGCAGGAGATTTTGGGGGACCGCCGTGCCACCGTCGGACGTCAATACGCTATCTCGTGAGGAGGCGGATGCCGCTACGGGCCACCGCGAGGGCCTCACGAGTCCTCTTGGCGATCATCTCGCGCTCGTTCTGAGCAATCACCGCCATGATGCCCACCACCATCTCATTCGCCTCAGGATTATCCGCAGCCACGAACCGCACGCCACTATCCCTGAGCGTCAGAAGGAACGCTGCGTTACGCGACAGGCGATCCATCTTAGCGATGATGAGCCGTGCGCCCGTGAGCTTGGCCTTCGTGAGCGCCGCTTGAAGCTCGGGGCGATCATTGACCTTGCCGCTTTCTACCTCCGTGAACTCCGCGAGGAGCCGCCCGGAGATGCCCTTGAGGTAGCCCAGGACTGCTGAGCGCTGGGCCTCTAGCCCTAGCCCCGAGCGGCCTTGGCGGGCCGTGGAGACGCGGTAGTACGCGACGAACTTGTCAGTCTTGGGTGTCATGCGTGCCCCCCTATCAAATGGCGCAACCCTCGTTAGGCAATTTGATACGGGCTGACAGCGAACGGAATTGAGTCAGATTGACTCACCACGCTCACGGCGGGACCCTCCGAGCGTCATGGTGACTGTCGCAGAAGCAATCCTCATCGGTGTGCTGGAGCGGTGCGGGAGAAGTCCTAGGGGTTACCGCCTGGACAACTCGAACGAGGTCGTGGCCGAGCTTCTTGCGCGTGGTTGGTTGACAGTCCGCAGGGGCGGCAACGCCGTGACTACGGAGAAGGGCAAGCTAGTGCTCAAGGCGATCATCGCGCGGCCGGAGCAGCGCAAAGAGAAAAGGAAGGTGAGGACGAGGACGCGCCTGACGTAGACAGCAGCGCGGCGGAGGGTGCCCATGGATGGAATCGCCGAGAGACCCCCAGAGGGGGGATCGCGCGCCCTCGCGCTAGCGCTTACCAGTTTGAGAATATGCCGGGCAAAACATCGGAGATGCCGCCTCTATCTCGACACGATTTATCTCACGCAAGTCTCGTGGGCTGATCCTCGCTCCTGCCTAAAGCCCCTGGCTGGATTCATCATCTATAGGGGCCCCCTTCCTCAGGCTTCCTTCCTTGGAGGGTATTACCAAGGATAATACATCAACGAGGGTGTCCTAGAGGGAAGCTCTCCTAGCCTTCGGCTTGGGAGCATATCTCCGCACAAACGGCAAGAAGAGGGGCTGGTATTATCTGCCGTATCTATCTCGCCTTCCTATGCCCACGCTCGGAAGCTTTCCGATCCACTTGGCCTTGAGCCTTAGCGGTGGCCCTTCACCATAGGTTCCGCGTTGGCCTTTCAGGGAGTGACCGAGGATGCCATCCGCGATCTCATCGGGCGCTTCTATGCCCCTCAGGCGATCTTCCATGAAATGCCGCCACGAGTGGCCTACTACTCGCTTGTCTGTGATGCCAACTTCCGTCCTGAGCCATCGCCCGTAACGCTTCGAGGCAGCGTCACCGCGCTTTCCGTATCGGCCTTCAGGAAGTTCTCTGAAGAGCGGCCCCTCCGGTTGCTTCGCCACCCACTTCAGAAAGCCCTCGGTAATCAACGCCCTGTGTAGCGGCACATCACGCCGAGAGGCGCTCGTCTTGATCTCGTGCCCATCGTCGGTGCTCGGTGCGATGCCAAGGAACGGGATATTGTTTTCTTTGAGCACGTTCTTCTTGTGAAGCTGCGCGAGTTCATTGATACGCGCCCCGGTGTACGCCATGAGCCATGTGAGCCATCGGAGGGCGTCCTTGCGCTTGCGCGCAGCCTTTAGGAGCTTAGTCGCTTCCGCATTCGTATAGGGGCGACGGGGCCTCTCCTTCGTTTTGTCTTCCTTGAGGGCGATCTTGAGGCCCGCCAGAGGATTACTCTTCAGCACGTCCTCGGATTCCGCCGCAGCAAAGATCGCGCGCACTGGAGCGATGCACGACTCGTTGATGGTCTTGGCCTTCAGCCCGGTCTTCCTGAGATGGTCGCGCCAGTTCCGAAGGTCCTTGCCTGTCACCGCTTCGGCGTCGTCATGACCCAGGAAGTCGGAGAACTGCCGAAGCCGCCGCACCCATTCATCGCGCGTCCGCTTCCGTTCATTCTCGCGGCCCTTGGCCCACGCCTCGATGAGCCCAGTGATTGTCACCTTGGGCCGCCCTCGGGGAGCCTCAGGCCGGGGCATCGGATAGCGAACCAGCGCAGCACTCTCGCTGATGTCCCCTCGATATCGCCGCTGGAGGTCTGAGAGCGCGCCGTCGATTGCGTCCCGCGCCGCCTCACAAAATGCCCTGTGGTCCTCCGGCGCGAGTCTCATCTCCTTGTACCTGAGGAAGTCGCCAACAAAGGCCGATACGATCCCGACGCTGGCAGCGGGAAGTTTGGTGCGGCGCGAGCCGACTAGCTGATAGCGCTGGCCTGACCAAGGCTCGCTTGTTGCTCCCCACGGACCATTGCCCGCGATCTTCGAGAACGCCTCGGGTGGCCCAGGCTGGGCGGCATACCGCTCTAAGAGCCACCGCCAGAGTTCCCCCGCGAGGGCGTGGAGATCACCGGGTGACACCGAAATAAGCGGCGCGGGGGCAGCCTCGATTGATGCAGGCTCGGGCGCTTCTAGCCGCTCAACGAGGGCGTCGTACTCTGCTGCCGCAGCGGCGTATCGTTTTCTCGCTTGTCTCGGATCGCTTGTGCCTAGTGTGCGCTTGAACTCACGCATCCCCGCACGTTCGCGCAAGCGCTCGGGAATCACTTTGCGGAAATAGAGGATGCGAGACTTCGGATGCCGCGCGGGCCGAGCCATTGATAGGACCGCCACTTTGTACCACCTCTTTGTACCAGCGCGGCTCAAAGGGTGTCGAGAAAGCCTAGCTTTCCTTTGTTATCAGCACTTTTGGGTGCCGCTGGCGGACAGGGCGGGATTCGAACCCGCGGTGGCTGTTACACCACGCACGCTTTCCAAGCGTGTGCCTTAAACCACTCGGCCACCTGTCCCCACCTGGCGGGGCGCCGCTCTTATAGCGCGGCAAAGCGCTCGGGCAACGGCATCTTCCCGCGCCCGGTCCGGTCCGCTAGGGTGTGGCCGGAGTTGGGGGGAGAGTAAAAGTAGATGGTCCTGTTTCGGGCCTTGGGCTGGCTGCTGCTGGGGGCATCGGTGGCCGTTGCCGTGCGCGATGCCTTGTATTGGTGGTCCGAGGGGGCCTTCCATCCGCTGAGCCTCGGCGGGCTGTGGCAGCAGCTCGATTTTTCCTCCCTGCAATCGCTTGAATCGGCGGTCGACCGCTATCTCTCGGCGCTGGTCTGGGCCCGGCTCGTGGCGCCCGTCCTCCGGCTGCCGGCGCTGCCCGCGTTCGTGCTGCTGGGCCTGTTCCTGCTGTGGTACGGCCAGCGCCGCGAGGAACGGCCGCCGAGCGGCTTCGTGCTCGGCCCCCGCCCGCCGCGCCGGCGGCGGCGCAGCAGCCTGTCCTAGGGTCCGGCCAAGGGCCGACGCGCCAAGCTTCGCTTGCGCTGAGTTCTATACGACAGAATCGGGTTCCTTCTAACACCGGGTGTATCCAGAGGCTGGCGGTGCCCGGTCGCGAGGCCGGCTGCCTTTTACCGTTTTAAAAACGGGAAAACGGCAATTCATTGGAGATTCTGACCATGGCGAAATTAGAGGCAGGCAATCCCGGCGGTCCGGACCGCCCGCGCGGCAGCCGGACGGTGAGTCGCTTCATCTTCGACGAGATCGGCGAGGAGGCGGCACAGATCGTGATGGACAAGGTCGTCGAGGCGGCGAAGAACGGCGACCTGCGGGCCGCCGAGCTTCTCTTCAGGCACATGTGTCCGCGGCGACGGGGCCGGCCGGTGAATTTCGAGGTGCCGCGCATCGAGAAGCCCCACGACCTCGTCAGCGCGCAAGCCGCGCTGGTCGAGCCGGTGACCTCCGGCGAGCTCACACCGCAGGAAGGCTCGGACGTGGCCAACATCATGGAGAAGCATCGGCACGCCATCGAGACGACGGACCTCGAGGCGAGGATCGTCGCTCTGGAGAAGGGTGTCGGCTTGCCCTAGCGGCTGTCCATCTTGAGGGCGGCGATGAAGGCGGACTGCGGGATCTCGACGTCGCCCACCTGGCGCATGCGCTTCTTGCCCTTCTTCTGCTTCTCGAGGAGCTTCTTTTTGCGGCTGATGTCGCCGCCGTAGCACTTGGCGAGCACGTCCTTGCGCAGCGCGCTGATCGTCTCGCGGGCGATCACGCGTCCGCCGATCGCGGCCTGGATGGCGATCTTGAAGAGCTGGCGCGGGATCAGGTCCTTCAGCCGCTCGCACAGGGCGCGGCCGCGTGATTCGGCGGCGGCGCGGTGGACGATCATCGACAGCGCGTCGACCGACTCGGAATTGACGAGGATGGTGAGCTTCACGAGGTCGCTTTCCTTGTAGCCTGCCATCTCGTAGTCGAACGAGGCGTAGCCGCGCGTCACGCTCTTCAGCCGGTCGTAGAAGTCGAACACGACCTCGTTGAGCGGCAGGCGGTAGATCGCCATGGCTCGCGTGCCGGCGTAGGTGAGCTCGACCTGCTCGCCGCGCCGCTCCTGGCAGAGCGTCAGCACCGCGCCGAGATGCTCGTCGGGCGTGATGATGGTGGCCTTGATCCATGGCTCTTCCATCGCCGCGATCTTGACCGGGTCGGGATAGTCGGCCGGATTGTGCAGCTCGGTCTCGCTGCCGTCGGTCATCCTGACCTTGTAGACGACCGAGGGCGCGGTGGTGACGAGGTCGAGGTTGAACTCGCGCTCCAGCCGCTCCTGGATGATCTCGAGGTGCAGGAGGCCGAGGAAGCCGCAGCGGAAGCCGAAGCCCAGCGCGGCGCTGGTCTCGGGCTCGAAATGGAACGAGGCGTCGTTCAGCCGGAGCTTGGCGAGCGACTCGCGAAGCGTCTCAAACTCGGCGGCGTCGGCCGGGAAGAGGCCGCAGAACACCACCGGCACGCTGGGCTTGAAGCCGGCCAGCATCTCGGCGGCCGGCCTCTTGTCGTCGGTGATGGTGTCGCCGACCTTGCAGTCGGCGATCGTCTTGATGCCGGCGATGATGAAGCCGATCTCGCCCGGGCCGAGCTCGCTGACATCGGTCGGCTTGGGCGAGAAGATGCCGACCTTGTCGAGGTCGTAGGCGGCGCCCACCGCCATCATGCGGATGCGCAGGCCCTTCTTCAGCACGCCGTCCTGCACGCGCACCAGCGTCACCACGCCGAGATAGGGGTCGTACCAGCTGTCGACCAGCAGGGCCTTGAGCGGGGCGTTGCGGTCACCCTTGGGCGCCGGCAGGCGCTTGACCATCGCCTCGAGCAGGTCGTCGATGCCGACGCCGGTCTTGGCGGAGACCCTGACGGCATCGGAGGTATCGATGCCGACCACGTCCTCGATCTCGCGCGCCACGCGCTCCGGCTCGGCCGACGGCAGGTCGATCTTGTTGAGGACCGGGATGATCTCGTGATTGGCGTCGATCGCGTGGTACGCATTGGCGAGCGTCTGCGCCTCGACGCCCTGCGAGGCGTCGACCACCAGCAGCGAGCCCTCGCAGGCGGCGAGCGAGCGGCTGACCTCGTAGGCGAAGTCGACGTGGCCCGGCGTGTCCATCAGGTTCAGGACGTAGGTCTTGCCGTCCCTGGCCGGATAGTTGAGCCGCACGGTCTGCGCCTTGATGGTGATGCCGCGCTCGCGCTCGATGTCCATCGAATCGAGCATCTGGTCGTGGAACTCGCGCTCCGTCACCGCCCCGCAGCGCAGCAGCAGGCGGTCGGCCAGCGTGCTCTTGCCATGGTCGATATGGGCGATGATCGAGAAGTTGCGGATCAACGACAGGTCGGTCATGTCACTCGTACTTTAACCACGTAGCGTGGCGCCCGTTGCCTTGGCGACGGCCGCGACGATCTTGTTGCACACCGCCTCGATCTCCGCATCCGTGAGCGTGCGTTCGAGCGGCTGCAGGGTGACGGCGATGGCGAGCGACTTCTTGCCCTCGGGCACGCCCTTGCCGGCATAGACGTCGAACACGCGGGCCGTCGTGACGAGCGCCTTGTCGGCGTTGCGCGCCGCCCGCACCAGCTTGTCGGCCTCGACGCCGGCATCGACGATGAAGGCGAAGTCGCGCTCGAGCGGCTGGAAGGCCGACAGGATCAGCTTGGGGCGCGCCTTGCTGGCGCGCGCCTTGGGGAGCGGCGGGGCGTCGAGGAAGACCTCGAAGGCGGCGACCGGTCCCTTGAGATCGGCCTGGGCCGCGAGCTCGGGATGGAGCTCGCCGAAATAGGCCATCACCCGATCGCCGAGCTTCAGCACGCCCGAGCGGCCGGGGTGGTACCAGTCCGGCGCACCGGCATGGCTCGCCAGATTGTCCGGCGTGCCGATCGCGGCGAGGACGGCGAGCGCATCGGCCTTGGCGTCGAAGGCATCGACGGTGCGCGCGGGACCGGCCCAGTTGCGGGGCACCGCCATGTTGGTGCGCAGGCCGGCCGCCACGACGCGCTGGCCGGCCGGCGTCGCGTCCTTGTATTGCGGGCCGACCTCGAACAGGGCCGGGTCCTTCAGGCCGCGCGCCTCGTTGCGCGAGGCAGCGTCGATCAGGTTGGGCAGAATCGAGGGACGCATCGTGTCGAGGGTGGCGTCGATCGAATTCAGCAGCCGCAGGTCCTCGCCGCCGCCGCCGAAGCGCTCGGCCTGCTTGCGCGGCAGGAACGACCAGGTCACGGCTTCGTTCATGCCGCGCACGGCAAGCGCGCGGCGCGCCTGCGGCACCCGCTGCTGCAGCGGCGTGCGCACCGGCTTGGAGGTCGCGGAGAGGCGCGGCAGCGACGTGGTCGGGATGTGGTCGAAGCCATGGACGCGCGTCACCTCCTCGACCAGGTCGGCTTCGCCCACGATGTCGGGACGCCACGACGGCACGGCGGCGGTCCACGGCCCGTTGCCCGAGACCTTGAAGCCGAGCTTGGTCAGGATGTCGACCGTCTCGTTGGCCGGCACGTCGATGCCGGTCAGGCTCTTGACGCGATCGGCGCGCAGGGTGAAGTCGCGCTGCCATCTGGGCATGACGCCGCTCTCGACCAGCTCGCTCGCCTCGCCGCCGCACAGATCGAGGATCAGGCGCGTCGCCACTTCGGCACCCCAATGGACCGACTGCGGATCGATGCCGCGCTCGAAGCGGTAGCGCGCGTCGCTCTGGATGCCGAGCTTGCGGCCCGAGGCGGCGGTGCGGATCGGGTCGAAATAGGCGACCTCGAGGAACACTTCCGTCGTGTGGGGCTGAACGCCGGTGTCCTCGCCGCCCATGATGCCGCCCAGGCCGTGCACCGCCTTCGAGTCGGCGATCACCGAGATCGACGGATCGAGCGTGTAGGTCTTGCCGTCGAGCGCCAGAAGCTTCTCGCCCTCGCGCGCCTGGCGCATGACGAGGTCGCCCGAGACTTTCTGCGCATCGAACACGTGCAGCGGCCGGTTGAGATCGAAGGTCACGAGGTTGGTGATGTCGACCAGGGTCGAGATCGGGCGCAGGCCGATCGCCTTCAGCCGGCGCTGCAGCCAGTCGGGCGACGGGCCGTTCCTGAGCCCGCGGAAGTGGCGGCCGACGACGATCGGGCAGGGGCTGTCGGGCGCGGGCGTGTAGCCGTGCGTCCACTTGATCGGGCTTTGGTAGGTGCCGGCGATCTTGTCGGCCTTGAAGGGCTTCAGCGTACCGACGCCGGCCGCCGCCAGATCGCGGGCAATGCCGTGCACGCCCAGGCAATCGCCGCGATTGGGCGTCACCTTGATCTCGATCACCGGATCGTCGAGGCCGAGGGCTTGGGCCGCCGGCATGCCGACCCTGGTGTCGGCCGGCAGGTCGATGATGCCCGTATGGTCGTCGCTGAGCTGCAGCTCGCGCATCGAGCACAGCATGCCGTTGCTGTCCTGGCCGCGGATCTTGCTTGCCTTGAGGTGCAGGTCGGTGCCCGGGATGTAGCTGCCGGCCGGCGCGAACACGCCCTTCATGCCGGTGCGCGCATTGGGCGCGCCGCACACGACCTGGACCACGCCCGCGCCGGTGTCGACCTTGCAGACCCGCAGCCGGTCGGCGTTGGGATGCTGCACGGCCTCGACGACATAGCCGACGACGAAGCCCTTGAAGGTTTCGGCGGCATTCTCGATGCCCTCGACCTCGAGGCCGAGCATGGTGAGCGCGTCGCGCAGTTCGGCGAGCGACGCGGTCGTGTCGAGATGCTCCTTGAGCCAGGACAGCGTGAACTTCATCGCGCCGCTCCTTCCAGCGCGGAGAAGCCGTAATGGCGCAGCCACCGCAGGTCCGAATCGAAGAAGCTGCGCAGGTCCGGGATGCCGTACTTCAGCATGGCGATGCGATCGATGCCCATGCCGAAGGCGAAGCCCTGGTAGACCGCGGGATCGAGGCCGCAATTGGCGATCACGTTGGGATGCACCATGCCCGAGCCCAGGATCTCGAGCCACGAATCGCCGGCGCCGATCCGGAGCTCGCCGCCCTTCCACGAGCAGCCGATATCGACCTCGGCCGACGGCTCGGTGAAGGGGAAGTAGGAGGGACGGAAGCGCAGCGGCAGGTCGTCGATCTCGAAGAAGGCGCGGCAGAAATCGACCAGGCAGCCCTTGAGGTGGCCCATGTGCGTGGTGCGGTCGATCACCAGGCCCTCGACCTGGTGGAACATCGGCGTGTGCGTGGCATCGTTGTCGATGCGGAAGGTGCGGCCGGGCACGATGATGCGCAGCGCCCCGCCGTCGGCGAGCATCCGCTGCACGTCCTTGTCGAGCATCGTGCGGGCCTGCACGGGCGAGGTGTGCGTGCGCAGCACCATCGGCGTGCCGTCGGCGCGGCTCGGCAGATAGAAAGTGTCCTGCATCTGCCGCGCCGGATGGTCGGGCGGGATGTTGAGGGCGGTGAAATTGTGCCAGTCGTCCTCGATGTCGGGGCCGTCGGCCCAGGTGAAGCCCATCTCGCCGAAGATGGCGGCGAGCTCGTCCATCACCTGGCCGATCGGATGCAGCGTGCCATGCGGCTGCGGCCGCGTCGGCAGGGTGACGTCGATCTTCTCGTGCGCGAGCTTCGCCGCCAGGGCTGCACTGCCGAGCGCGCTCTTGCGCGCCTCGAACGCAGCCTCGATCTCGCCCTTGAGCCCGTTGACCCGCGCGCCGAACTCCTTGCGCTGCTCGGGCGCCAAGCTGCCAAGGGTCTTCATCAGGCCGGTGACCGAGCCCTTCTTGCCGAGCACGGCCACGCGCACGGCATCGAGCGCCGCCAGGTCGGCCGCCTTCTCGACGGCGCCCAGCGCCTCATTGCGAATCGTCGAAAGATCGTCCATCGCCAACTCCACACGAAAAAAGGGAGCCCGTGGTCCAGGCTCCCTCCTTCGGATTGCTGTCCGCGCGTGAAGCGCGAAAAACTACTTGAGGGCGGCCTGGGCCTGATCGACCAAAGCCTTAAACGCCGCGGGCTCGCGCATGGCGAGATCGGCCATCACCTTGCGGTCGATTTCGATGCCGGCCTTGAGGATGCCGTTCATGAACTTCGAGTAGGTGAGGCCATGCTCGCGCACGGCCGCGTTGATGCGCTGGATCCACAGACCGCGGAACGCACGCTTCTTGTTGCGGCGGTCGCGGTAGGCGTATTGCAGGCCCTTCTCGACCTTCTCGATGCCGACGCGGAACGCCACCTTGGCGCGGCCGCGATAACCCTTGGCGAGCTTCAGGACCTTCTTGTGACGAGCGTGTGCAGCCACGCCCCGCTTGACGCGTGCCATGGCGGATTACCTCTCGTACGGGAAGAAGTTGCGCTTGATGATGCGCGTGTCGGGTTCGGAGACGACGGTCATTCCGGTCTGCTGGCGGAGGAAGCGGTTCGAGCGCTTGCTCATGCCGTGGCGCTTGCCGGCGACGCCATGCTTCACTTTGCCGGTGGCCGTGAAGCGAAAGCGCTTCTTGGCACCGCTCTTGGTCTTCATCTTGGGCATTTTCTTTCCTTTTCAAAGGGTTACGATAGGCAGCCGAGGCAATGCCCTTTTAGGCCAGGCCGCCGAAGAAGGGGGCTTATAGCCACCGCTAACGGGCCACGCAAGCAAAGGAATCCGCGATGAAACTGGCCGGAAAGATCGCCCTCGTGACGGGTGCGCAGCAGGGCATCGGGGCGGCGATTGCTGTCGCTCTGGCGGGCGAGGGCGCCGACGTGGCGCTGACCTGGCTCGACGATCAGAAGGCGGCCGAGGCGGTCGCCGACAAGGTGCGCGCGGCCGGCCGCAGGGCGCAGGCCATCCGCGCCGACGTGAGCCGGCTCGGCGAGATCGAATCGATGGTGGCCGAGACGGCCAAGACGCTCGGCACGCCTGACATCCTGGTCAACAATGCCGGCGTCTATCCGCGGGTCCCGTTGCTCGAGATGAAGGAGAGCGACTGGGATTACGTGCTCGACATCAACCTCAAGGCGGGCTGCTTCGCCACCATCGCCGTCGCCAAGGGTTTGATCGCGGCCAAGAAGCCCGGCGCCGTCGTGAACCTGGCTTCCTCGGCCGTGCGCGGCGCGGTGAGGGGCGTGCACTATTCGGCCAGCAAGGGCGGCGTGGTGTCGATGACGCGTGCCATGGCGCTCGAGCTTGCGCCGCACGGCATTCGCGTCAACGCCATCGCGCCCGGCCTCACCGATACCGCCCAGCCGCGCTACGGCAACACGGACTCCGAGCTCGTCGAGATGGCGCGCACCACGATCCCGCTCGGCGGCAAGCTGCTCACTCCCGAGCAGATCGCGGCGACGGCGGTGTTCCTCGCTTCCGACGCGGCGAGCGCCACGACGGGCCAAGTGCTGCACGTCAACGGCGGCTCGTACATGCCGTGAGCGATCAGATGCAGGGCGCTTCGCGCCGGCCCTTCTCGATGAAGTCGTAGATGCAGGCGCCATACTTGCGCGGGAAGCTATTTCCGTTTCCCGCGCTGTGGCCACTGAAGCCGGGCGGATAGCCGACCACGATCGAATCGACGCCGGACGCGGCAAAGGCAGCCTTGGCGTCTTGGTCGCGGCCGCCCACGTCGTAGGTGTCGTTCTGGAAGAAGAACACCATGATGCGCGGGCCGGGCTTGATGCCGTTGACGATCTGCTGCCATTCCGAGCGCGCCACCGAGACGTCGCGCATGTTCTTGACCTCGCCATGGTGCGCCGCCGATACCGAGATCACGCCATCCACCGGGGCGCCGCGCATGGTCGCTGCCATGGACACCCATGCCCCCGCCGACTGGCCGGCCAGGATCACGCGCCTGTAGCCCATGCTTTTGGCCTGCTTCACGGCGTCAACGAGCTGCATCGCGTCGCCCGGCCAGTCGCGGATGTATTTGCGGTCGAAGCGGTAGAGGTCGTAGCCGGCGGCGGTGAATGGTCCGACTTCACCCTGCGGCGCCGAGGCGGTGCTGTCGATGCCGAGGAAGTAGCCGTGGCTCCAGACAACCAAGCCGGTCGCCGCCTGCGGACCCTTGTTGTCCCAGTATGGCTCGGGCCGCAGCCGGCCGATCATCGGCAGCACGGACGGCGCGGCCGCCTTCCAGTCGCGGCCGTTCAGCACGACGTTGTTCACGGCGTAGATCGTGCACTTGGCCTTGGCGTGCTCCTCGCAATTCTTGAGGCCGCGCTCGACGGCGGTGGTCGGATCTTCGCCGCTCGCGCCGGCCCAAAGATAAGCGCTGCCGTCGGGCGCCAGCATGAAGACGCGATGGGGCGCCAATCGCTCGTAGTCGGCCCAGACGGTCTTTGCCTGGGGGCTGAGCTGGGCCGCGGCGGGCGCGGCGAAGAAGGCGGCGGCCACCGCCGTCGCCAGCAGTGCCGCCCATGCCTTCATCTCAGGTCGCGCTCATTTGGGCGCGAGCACCATGACCATCTGCCGGCCTTCCATGCGCGGCATCGATTCGATCTTGGTGAGCGCATCCATCTCGCCGCGGACGCGGTTCAGGACCTGCATGCCGAGATCGGCGTGGACCATCTCGCGGCCACGGAAGCGCAGGGTGACCTTCACCTTGTCGCCTTCCTCGATGAAGCGCTTCATCGCCTTCATCTTCACTTCGTAGTCGTGGTCGTCGATGTTGGGGCGCATCTTGATCTCCTTGACCTCGATCACCTTCTGGTGACGACGCGCCTCGTGCGCCTTCTTCTGCGCCTCGTATTTGTACTTGCCGTAGTCGGAGATCTTGCAGACCGGCGGGACGGCATTGGGCGAGATCTCGATGAGATCCAGGGAGGCCTCCTCGGCCATCTCCAATGCTTCGCGGGAACTGACAACGCCGACCATGTCGCCGTTTTCGTCGATCAGTCGGACTTGCGGCGCTCTGATTTCGCCGTTGACGCGCGGACCGTCGCGGGTCGGCGCGGTTTGTTGGGCAGGACGTGCTATGGCTAGATTCTCCCTCGTTGATACCCCTCCCTCTTGCGAGATCGGCGGGGCGGAAAACGAGGCCCGGACCGCCTGCTAGGCGGGCGGCCGGGCCTCTGATGAAAGTGTAGTGACGGCGGCCCCGAGTTCAAGGACCTCCTGCTTCTCCGAGCCGAGCCGGCGCACCGCGACCGTGCGGTTTTCCATGTCGCGGCGGCCGACCGCCAGGATCAGCGGCACGTGGGCCAGCGAATGCTCGCGGACCTTGTAGTTGATCTTTTCGTTGCGCAAGTCGACGTCGACCCGCATGCCGGCCGCGCGCAACTGGGCCGCGACCTCGTTGGCATAGCTGTCGGCATCGTTCACGATCGTGACCACCACTGCTTGCGTCGGGGCCAGCCACAACGGGAAGCGGCCGGCATAGTGTTCGATGAGAACGCCGATGATGCGCTCGAAGCTGCCGAAAATCGCACGATGCAGCATGACCGGCGTTTTGCGCGAGCCGTCCTCGGCCACGTACTCCGCGCCCAGCCGGCCCGGCACGACGAAATCGACCTGCAGCGTGCCGCACTGCCAGTCCCGCCCGATCGCATCGCGCAGCACGAACTCGAGCTTGGGCCCGTAGAACGCGCCCTCGCCGGGATTGAGCACGAGGTCGAGACCGGCCGCCTTGGAAGCCGCCTTCAGCGCGCCTTCGGCCTGGTCCCAGACCGCGTCGGAGCCGGCGCGCACCGGCGGCCGATCGGAGAACTTCACGAAGTACTCGAAGCCCAGGTCGCGATAGACCTCGTCAAGCAGCTTGCAGAAGCGGATCGTCTCGGCCTCGATCTGTTCTTCGGTGCAGAAGATGTGGGCGTCGTCCTGCGTGAAGTTGCGCACCCGCAGGATGCCGTGCAGCGCGCCCGACGGCTCGAAACGATGGCATGAACCGTATTCGGCCAGACGCAGCGGCAGCTCACGGTAGCTGCGCAGGCCCTGGTTGAAGATCTGCACATGGCAGGGGCAGTTCATCGGCTTCAGCGCGAAGATGCGCTGCGCCGGGTCGTCGATGTATTCCCTGAGCCCTTGCTCGTTCTCGCTGAGATACATGTTCTCGCGGAACTTCTCCCAGTGGCCCGACGCCTCCCACAGCTTGCGGTCGACGAGTTGCGGCGTCTTGACTTCCTGATAGCCACCGGCTTCGAGCTTGCGGCGCAGGTAGTTCTCGAGCGTGCGCCAGAACGTCCAGCCCTTGGGATGCCAGAACACCATGCCGGCCGCTTCTTCCTGCTGATGGAACAGGCCCATCTCGCGGCCGATCCGGCGATGGTCGCGCTTCTCCGCTTCCTCGATGCGCATCAGGTACGCCTTGAGGTCCTTGTCGGAGAAGAAGGCCGTGCCGTAGACGCGCTGCAGCTGCGCATTCCTGGCGTCGCCGCGCCAATAGGCGCCCGATACCTTCGTCAGCTTGAACGCCTTGCCGAGCTTGCCCGTCGAGGGCAGGTGCGGGCCGAGGCACATGTCGAGCCAGTCCCCCTGCTTGTACACGGATATCTCTTCGTCCTTGGGCAGTTCGTCCGCCCACTCGGCCTTGAACTTCTCGCCGTGGTCGATGAAGTACTGCTTGATCTTGGCGCGATCCCATACCTCGCGCTCTATCGGCAGGTTGCGGTCGACGATCTCGGCCATGCGCTGCTCGATCTTGGCAAAGTCGTCGGGCGAGAACGGCTCGTTGCGCACGAAGTCGTAGTAGAAGCCGTCCTCCGTCGCCGG
>Ga0070741_10003517_pt1 | contig 38758 bp, 44 predicted proteins | sample Coa_R1_4_FD_66440 | JGI IMG/M metagenome (GOLD analysis project Ga0070741, IMG submission 66440) | Surface soil microbial communities from Centralia Pennsylvania, which are recovering from an underground coalmine fire - Coalmine... | ecosystem: Environmental > Terrestrial > Soil > Unclassified ... | reverse complement strand
CTCGAGAAGATGGAGCACTTCGGCCCGATCTTCACCAACGACTGAATGTAGAGGGGGATGGAACACACCCCCCCGCCGTTCTTCAAACGAGGACCGGCGCCGCTCGTCCGGCTCTTCTTCTTCGCTTCGCTCTCCGTTGCGCTTCTCGTGCTCGACGCGCGCTTCCGCTATGCGGAGAACCTGCGCAGCGTGCTCGCCCTGATCGCCTATCCCATCCAGCGCGCCGCCACGCTGCCCTTCGAGCTCGCCGAGCGCGTCTCGGGCTACTTCACCTTGCAGTCGAGGCTGCTCGAGGAGAACGAGCGCCTGCGGGCGCAGAACCTCGAGCTCGCGCAGGACGCGCAGCGCTTCGAGGCGGAAAAGGCCGAGGCGGCGCAGCTGCGCCGCCTGATCGGCGCCGGCGAGGCGGTGAGCGTGCGCTCCATGCCGGCCGAGATCCTGTACGCGAGCCGCGACCCCTACTCGAACAAGGTGTTCATCGACCGCGGCACGCGCGAAGGGGTGCAGCCCGGCAGCCCCGTGGCCGATGACGCCGGCATCGTCGGCCAGGTCACCCGCGTGCACGCGCTCACTTCCGAGGTAACGCTCCTCACCGATCCCGATCAGGCGATCCCGGTGCAGGTGGTGAGGAATGGGCTGCGCGCCGTCGCCTTCGGCGGCGGCGCCGCCGGCACGCTCGAGCTGCGCTTCATGGCAGCCAACGCGGAAATCCAGAACGGCGACCACCTCGTCACCTCCGGCATCGATGGCGTGTACCCGGCCGGGATCCCGGTCGCCACCGTCATGCGCATCGAGCGCGACGCGGAGCGCAGCTTCGCGCGGGTCGTGTGCAAGCCGGCCGCGGGGGTGGACCGCGGCCGCTTCCTCCTCATCCTCAGCAACGAATCGAAGGCGCCGCCGCGGCCCGCCGAGGCCGAGCCCGCCAAGGAGCGCCGCGGCGACAAGTCGCGCCGCCGCGCCAAGGACGCGAAGGGCGATGGGTCCCGATAGCCCGCAGCACATCCTGATGCCGGTGCGCCTGAGCACCATCGCGCTCTCCTTCGCGGTGGCGCTGCTGCTGAATTTCCTGCCGTGGCCGGACTTGAAGTACACGCCGGACTTCGTCGCGCTCGTGCTGTGCTTCTGGTGCGTGCGCCAGCCGCGCCTCGTCGGCCTGGGCGTCGCCTGGGCGCTCGGGCTGCTCACCGACGCGGGGAACGGCGTGCTGCTCGGCCAGCATGCGCTTGCCTATTCGCTGCTCGCGTTTCTCGCCATCTGGCTGTCGCGGCGCATCCTCTGGTTCGGGCCGCTGCAGCAGGCGTTCCACGTCGCGCCGCTCCTGCTCGCCTCGCAAGCGATGATCCTGCTCGTGCGCCTCGCCGCCGGATCGCCCTTCCCGGGCTGGTCGCTCGTCGTCGGCCCGCTGATCGGCGCGGCGCTGTGGCCGCCGCTCACCTGGCTGCTCCTCATCCCGCAGCGCCGCCTCGAGCGGGAACAGGTGCTCTAGATGCCTGAGCCGATGCAGGTGCCGTAGTGCTGGGCGTCGCCGAGATCCGCAACGCCGAGCGCGAGCTGCAGCACTTCCAGGTGCGGGTCGGCATCGCCGCGATGGCGGTGCTGGTCGCGTTCGGCCTGCTCGCCGCGCGCTTCTTCCTGCTGCAGGTCGTGCGGCACGACGCCTACCAGGCGAAGGCCGAGGAGAACCGAATCTCCATCGTGCCGGTCGCGCCCAACCGCGGCCTGATCCTCGACCACAACGGTCTCGTCATCGCGCGCAACTACTCCGCCTACACGCTGGAGATCTCGCCGCGCAAGGTGAAGAACCTCGAGCAGGTCATCGACGCGCTCTCCGAGATCATCGAGATCCAGCCGCGCGACCGCGCCCGCTTCCGCAAGCTCCTCGCCGAGACGCGCAACGCGGAGAGCCTGCCCATCCGCACCCGGCTCTCGGACGAGGAGGTCGCCAAGTTCGCCGCGAACCGCTACCGCTTCGAGGGGGTCGACATCCGGGCGCGGCTCTTCCGCCAGTACCCGAACGGCGACAGCGCCTCCCACCTCATCGGCTACATGGGGCGGATCAACGAGGCCGACCAGGAGCGCCTCGAGGAGGAAGGGGTCGAGGCGAACTACCGCGGCACCGATTTCATCGGCAAGGCCGGGATCGAGGCGAGCTACCAGAGCGAGCTGCACGGCACCACCGGCTTCGAGCAGGTCGAGATCGACGCCGCGGGCCGCGGCATCCGCACGCTCTCGCGCACGCCCTCGCTGCCCGGGAACAACGTCGTGCTGACCATCGACCTAAAGCTGCAGCAGGTGGCGGAGAGTGCGTTCGGCGAGCGCCGCGGCGCCCTGGTCGCGCTCGACCCGTCCACCGGCGCCGTGCTCGCGTTCGTCTCGAAGCCCGGATTCGACCCGAACCTGTTCGTCGACGGCATCGACCCGCAGAGCTGGTCCGAGCTCAACAACTCGCCCGACCGGCCGCTCAACGACCGCGCGATCGCCGGGGTCTATCCGCCGGGCTCGACCTTCAAGCCCTTCCTCGCGCTCGCCGCGCTCGAGATCGGCAAGCGCCGGCCTTCCAGCACCATCTTCGACCCGGGCTACTTCGACTTCGGCGGCCGGCGCTTCCGCGACGACAAGAAGGGCGGGCACGGCACGGTGGACCTCTACAAGTCGATCGTCGAGTCCTGCGACACGTACTACTACCAGCTCGCGAACGACATGGGGATCGACGCGATCGCCCGCGGCCTGGCGCCGCTCGGCCTGGGCTCGCGCACCGGCATCGACATCAACGGCGAGGCGCTCGGCGTGCTGCCCTCTCCCGAGTGGAAGATGAAGCGCTTCCGGCGGCCCGAGCAGCAGAAATGGTATGCGGGCGAGACCATCTCCATCGGCATCGGCCAGGGCTACAACGCGTACACGCCGATCCAGCTCGCCGCCGCGCTCGCCACCGTGCTGAACGGCGGCGCGATGTACAAGCCGCATCTCGTCTCGCGCATCGACAACCTGCGCACCGGCGGCCACCGCGATATCGCGCCGCAGCTCGTGCGCACGGTGCCGCTCAAGCCGCAGAACGTGGAGTTCATCAAGCGCGCGATGGCCGGCGTGGTGAAGGAAGGCACGGCGGCGCGCGCGTTCGCCGGCGCCGAGTACACCGCGGGCGGCAAGACCGGCACGGCGCAGGTCATCGCCATCAAGCAGAACGAGAAGTACGACGAGAAGCGGGTCGCCGAGCAGTTTCGCGACCACTCGCTGTTCATCGCCTTCGCGCCCGTCGACAGCCCGAGGATCGCGATGGCGATCGTCGTCGAGAACGGCGGCTTCGGCGCGCGCGCCGCGGCGCCGCTCGCGCGCACCGTGCTCGACTATTTCATGCTCGGCAAGCTGCCGCCGGGCATGGCCGAGCAGCAGAGCGCGCCGGAGGACGAGGGCGCCGCCGAGGACGAGAGCGACTGATGGCCCTGGAATCCGCGCTTCCGCTGCGCCGCGTTGCGCTGCGGCTCACCGACGGGATCGACAGCACGCTCCTTGTGCTGACGCTGACGCTCGCGCTCATCGGGCTCGCCGCGCTTTTCTCGGCGAGCTACGACACGCCTTCGCGCGTCGTGACGCAGGTCGGCAACCTCGGGCTCGCGTTCTGCGCCATGTGGCTCGTCGCGCAGGTGCCGCCGCAGACCTTGATGCGCTTCGCGCTGCCCGCCTACCTGGTGGGCCTGGCGCTCCTCGTCGCGGTCGCCGTGGCGGGCGACGTCGTCAACGGCGCGCGCCGCTGGCTGCACGTCGGAGTCACGCGCTTCCAGCCCTCCGAGATGATGAAGCTCGCCGTTCCCATGATGCTTGCGTGGTACTTCCACAAGCGCGAGGCCGGCGTGCAGCTGCGCCACTATGCGCTCGGGGCGCTGCTCCTCCTCGTGCCGGTGGGCCTGATCGCGCGCCAGCCCGACCTCGGCACGGCCGCGCTCGTCGCCGCGGCCGGCTTCTACGTGATCTTCTTTGCCGGGATCAGCTGGAAGGTGCTGGGGTGGCTTTTCGGCCTCGGTGTCGCGGGCCTCTTCCCGCTCTGGGGGATGCTCCATGACTATCAGCGCAAGCGGGTGCTAACCCTCCTCGATCCGTCGACCGATCCGCTCGGCGCCGGCTACCACATCATCCAGTCCACTATCGCGGTGGGCTCCGGCGGCCTCGCCGGCAAAGGCTGGCTGAACGGCACGCAGGCGCACCTCGAGTTCATTCCCGAGCGCCACACCGACTTCATCTTCGCGGTGTTTTCCGAGGAGTTCGGCCTGATCGGGAACTGCGTGCTGATCGTGCTCTACGCGCTGCTCATCGGCCGCGGCCTGATGATCGCGGCGAATGCGCCCACCGTGTTCGCGCGGCTCCTCGCCGGCTCGATCGCGCTCATGTTCTTCACGTACGCGTTCGTCAACATGGGGATGGTCTCCGGCATCCTGCCGGTCGTCGGCGTGCCGCTTCCCTTCCTCTCTTACGGCGGCACGGCGCTCCTCACGCTCTTCATCGCCACGGGCATCCTGATGAGCGTCCACCGGCACCGCAAGCTCGTTCAAACCTAGCCTCCGCCGTCTGGTGCGCAGCAGCAATTCTTGAAAAAGCATCCCGTAACGTGAAATAGACATGCCGTAAGTCCCTGTAACGGCTTGTTTTGCTGCGCACAAAATGATCCGTTCGGCATGTTGCTGCGCGCCATAGCGCGTCGCACACTCCGGGAGTCGCCATCTTTTTCCGGAGAGAGCCGTGAAACGACAAAAAATAGAAGCGTTGCAGGAGGACTGGGCCGAGAACGCGCGCTGGAGAGGCGTCAAGCGCGGCTACAGCGCCGAAGACGTGGTGCGCCTGCGCGGCAGCATCCAGATCGAGCACACGCTCGCCGAGCGCGGCGCGGAGAAGCTCTGGCGCCTGATGCACGAGCTGCCGTTCGTCAACTCGCTCGGCGCCCTCACCGGCAACCAGGCGATGCAGCAGGTGCGCGCCGGCGTACCGGCGATCTACCTCTCGGGCTGGCAGGTCGCGGCCGACGCCAACGACTCGCTCGCCATGTATCCCGACCAGTCGCTCTATTCCGTCTCGTCGGTGCCGAACGTCGTGCGGCGCATCAACAACGCGCTGCTGCGAGCGGACCAGATCCAGACGATGGAAGGCCGCAGCGACGTCGACTGGCTCGCGCCGGTCGTGGCCGACGCGGAGTCGGGCTTCGGCGGCGTGCTGAACGCCTTCGAGCTCATGAAGGCGATGATCGAGGCGGGCGCGGCTGGCGTGCACTTCGAGGACCAGCTCGCCTCCGTGAAGAAATGCGGCCACATGGGCGGCAAGGTGCTGGTGCCGACGCAGGAGGCGGTGCAGAAGCTGATCGCGGCGCGGCTCGCGGCCGACATCCTGGGGGTGCCGACGCTGCTCCTCGCGCGGACCGATGCGGAGGCCGCGGACCTCGTCACCACGGACGTTGACGAGAACGACAAGCCCTTCATCACCGGCGAGCGCACCGCCGAGGGCTTCTACCGCACGCGCAAGGGCTTCGACCAGGCGCTCTCGCGCGGGCTCGCCTACGCGGAATACGCCGACATGGTGTGGTGCGAGACCGGCACTCCCGACCTCGCCTTCGCCCGGCGCTTCGCCGAGGGCATCCGCAAGAAGTACCCGGAGAAGATGCTGGCGTACAACTGCTCGCCGTCCTTCAACTGGAAGCGCAACCTCGACGACGCCACGATCGCGAAGTTCCAGCGCGAGCTCGGCGCGATGGGCTACAAGTTCCAGTTCATCACCCTCGCCGGCTTCCACGCCCTCAACTACTCGATGTTCGAGCTCGCGCACGGCTATGCGCGCGACAACATGGCGGCCTTCGTCGCGCTGCAGGAAAAGGAGTTCGCCGCCGCGGAAAAGGGCTTCACCGCGGTGAAGCACCAGCGCGAAGTCGGGACCGGCTACTTCGACCAGATCACGCAGGTGGTCACCGGCGGCCAGGCGTCGACCACGGCGCTCCATGGCTCCACCGAGGACGAGCAATTCTTCGACGAGAAAAGAAAGGCGAAGCTGGCGGCCGTCTAGGCCGGCATCGGCCTTTTTTCGCTCAGGTAGAGCCAGCCCTTGACGATGCGGTAGACGAGCCAGACGCCGTCGGCGAAGAGCACCGCCCAGCCGACGAAGACGAGGCACAGCGGCGCGCCGATCGCCGCCCAGAGCAGGCCGAACCAGAAGGTGCGGATCTGCCAGCGCACGTGCGACTCGAGCCACGTGCCGGCCGCATCCTCGCGCTTCACGTAGTCGATCACCACCGCCGCGATCCACGACAGGCCGACGAAGAAGCCGGCCGCCTGCAGCGCGTAGACGACCGTGACCAGGGTCTTCAGCGAGTCGAGCTTTTCGGCGCCGGCCTGGTCGGTTTCCATATCGCCACCCTTTTTCGCCTCGATCTCAATCCCGCTTCTATGGTCACGCTCGAGCGCGCCACGCCGTAGTGGCCGGCGAGGAACTCGACCAGCGCGGCGTTGGCTTTTCCGTCCACGGCGCGTGCCGCGAGCCGAACGTTCAGGCGCTCGCCGTGCATTCCCGCCATCTCGGTGCGCGAGGCGCCCGGCTGCACGTGAAGCTCGAGCACCAGCCTCGTCATGCAATGCTCGCGGCCGCGGCCGCCAGGTAGCGCCACACGATGAGCGCAACCTGCAGGAGCAGGAACAGCACCGCGGGAGAAAGATCCACGTTGGCGATCGGCGGCACGATGCGACGCAGGGGCCGCAGGAACGGCCGCGTGATCGCATCGAACACGGGCGCGAGGGGCGCTTGCGGGTTCACCCAGGAAAAAACCACCTGCATGATGACCGCGAACACGAGGATATAGATCGCGAAGCGCAGCAGGTCCACGAACGCGACCGCGATCAAGGCGGCCGCCGCGATATGCGCGCCGGCGATCGCGGCGTGAATCCACAGCGCGGCGCCCTGGAGCAGCCAGGCGAGGAGCAGCGTGGCGAGGTCCAGCCCGCCCCAGCCCGGAACCACCCTGCGCGCCGGGCGCACGAGCCAGTTGGTCGTCAACACGACGAACTCGCCGAGCGGGTTGCGGAACGACACGCGCAGCCATTGCAGCAGGAAGCGCGCCACGAGCAGGACCACGAAGAACGTGATGAGGGTATCGGCCAGGAAATCGAGGATCTGGCCGAGCACGCCTCAGTCCTTCCCCAGGTCGCGGCCGAGCTCCTCGCCGCGGCGGCTCGCCGCCTCGATCGCGCGCAGCAGGCGCTCGGCGAGCTTCTCTTCCTCGAACACCTTGAGCGCCGCCTCGGTCGTGCCGCCCTTCGAGGTGACGTTGCGGCGAAGCTCCGCCGGCGGCGCGCCCGAAGCGGCCGCGAGCCGGGCGGCGCCGAGCACGGTGTGCAGGGCGAGCTTGCCCGCTTCCGCGGGCGGGATGCCGAGCTTCTCCGCCGCCGCGGCGAGCTGCTCGATGAACCAGAAGACGTACGCCGGACCGCTCGCCGACACCGCCGTCACCGGATCGAGCAGGCGCTCCTCGGCCACCCACACCACTTCGCCCACCGCGGCGAGAATCGCCTCGGCCCGCTTCCGCTCCGCGGTGCCCACCTCGGGCGGCGCGTATAGGCCGGTGATGCCGGCGCCGATCAGTGCGGGCGTATTCGGCATGCAGCGCACGATGTTGCGATGGCCGCCGAGCCAGCGCGAGAGCGCGGCGAGCGTGATCCCGGCGGCGATGCTCACGACGAGCTTGCCGCGCACGCTCGAGGCGACCGAGGCGAGCGCCGCCTTCATGTCCTGCGGCTTCACCGCGAGGACCAGCGTGTCGGCCGCCTGCACCGCGGCGTCCGGCGCGGTGCTGACGCGCACCGCGTGGCGCGCGGCGAGCCGCTCGCGCGCCGCCGGGCTCACCTCCACCACGCAGATCGATTTGGGCTCGTGGCCCCTGGCGAGCAGGCCGCCGATGAGCGCCTGCGCCATGTTGCCGCCGCCGAGGAAGGCGATGCTCATGCCGCCTTCTCCGCGGGCGTCTTCCGCGCGCCGAAGATGGCGGTCCCTATGCGCACCAGCGTGGCGCCTTCCGCGATCGCGAGCTCCATGTCGTCCGACATCCCCATCGAAAGCGTGTCCAGGCCGAAGCGCTCCTTGAGGCGATCGAAGAGGCGCTTCATCTCGCGGTAGCGCTCGGGCGGCGCGCCGGGCTCGGGAATCGCCATGAGGCCGCGCAGGCGCAGGCCCTTGAGCGCGGCGACCTTTTCGCAGAGCGCCGGCACGTCCCGCGGCGCAACCCCTGACTTGGACGCTTCCCCGGACGCGTTGACCTGAAGCAGGACGCAGAGCGCCGGCGCGCCGGCGGGGCGCTGCTCGGCGAGCCGGCGTGCAATTTTTTCACTCGCGACGCTCTGCACCCAGTCGAAGCGCTCGGCGACGATGCGCGTCTTGTTGCTCTGGAGCGGGCCGATGAGGTGCCATTCCAGACCCGGCGACTCGCTACGCAGCGCGTCCATCTTCGCCACCGCCTCCTGCACGTAGTTCTCCCCGAACGCTTTTTGCCCGGCCGCCGCCGCCTCGCGCACGGCGAGCGCGGATTGTCCCTTCGACACTGCCAACAATGTCACGCCTTGCGCGCGCGCGAGGCGCGCTTTTATTTGTTGCAGGTTGTCGGCAATTGTTGCCATAATGCCCTGAACCAGCGAAGAAAAACGCTTCGCCGCCTCATTCCGGGAGGATTCTAATGGATCTCACTGAGCTGCTCGCCTTCGTGGTGAAGAACAAGGCGTCCGACCTGCACCTGTCGTCGGGCCTGCCGCCCATGATCCGCGTGCACGGCGACGTGAAGCGCATCAACCTGCCGGCCATGGAGCACAAGGACGTGCACGGGATGATCTACGACATCATGAACGACGGGCAGAGGAAGTTCTACGAGGAAAACCTCGAGTGCGACTTCTCCTTCGCGGTGCCGAACCTCGCGCGCTTCCGCGTGAACGCGTTCGTGCAGCAGCGCGGCGCCGCCGCGGTGATGCGAACCATCCCGTCGAAGATCCTGTCGCTCGAGCAGCTCAAGTGCCCCAAGATCTTCGAGGAGCTCGCGGACCAGCCGCGCGGCGTGGTGCTCGTCACCGGGCCGACCGGCTCGGGCAAGTCGACCACCCTCGCGGCGATGATCAACCACAAGAACGAGAACGAGGAAGGCCACATCCTCACCATCGAGGACCCGATCGAGTTCGTGCACGAGTCGAAGAAGTGCCTGATCAACCAGCGCGAGGTCGGCCCGCATACGCTCTCCTTCAACAATGCGCTGCGAAGCGCGCTGCGCGAGGACCCGGACGTGATCCTGGTGGGCGAGATGCGCGACCTGGAAACCATCCGCCTCGCGCTCTCCGGCGCGGAGACCGGCCACCTGGTGTTCGGCACGCTCCACACCTCGTCGGCGGCGAAGACGATCGACCGGATCGTCGACGTGTTCCCGGCGGCGGAGAAGGACATGATCCGCGCCATGATCTCGGAGTCGATCAAGGCCATCATCTCCCAGACGCTGTGCAAGACGAAGGACGGCTCGGGCCGGGCGGCGGCGCACGAGATCATGGTCGGCACGCCCGCGATCCGCAACCTGATCCGCGAAAACAAGATCGCGCAGATGTACTCCGCGATCCAGACGGGGCGCCAGCTCGGCATGCAGACGCTCGACCAGAACCTGCAGGAGCTCGTGCAGCGCAACGTCATCTCGGTGGCCGAGGCGCGCGGCAAGGCGGCCAACAAGGAAAACTTCCAGGGGGGCTAGGCGATGGAACGCGAACAGGCAACGAAGTTCATCTACGACCTTCTGCGGGCGCTCGTCGCGAAGAAGGGCTCGGACCTCTTCATCACCGCGGAATTCCCACCGGCGATGAAGATCGACAGCAAGATGACCCCGGTGTCCAACACGCCGCTCACGCCGCAGCACACGGCGATGCTCGCGCGCGCGGTGATGAACGACAAGCAGGCCGCCGAATTCGAGGCGACCAAGGAGTGCAACTTCGCCATCAACCCGGCCGGCATCGGCCGCTTCCGGGTGAACTGCATGGTGCAGATGGGCAAGGTGGCGATGGTCATGCGCGTCATCACCACCACCATCCCGAATTTCGACGACCTCAAGGTGCCGCCGGTCCTGAAGGACGTCATCATGACGAAGCGCGGCCTGGTGCTGGTCGTCGGCGGCACGGGATCCGGCAAGTCGACCACCCTCGCCGCGATGATCGGCTACCGCAACCAGAACTCGGCCGGCCACATCATCACGATCGAGGACCCGGTGGAGTACGTGCACCCGCACCAGAAGAGCCTGATCACGCAGCGCGAGGTCGGCGTCGACACCGCCTCGTGGGAGGCGGCGCTCAAGAACACGCTGCGCCAGGCGCCCGACGTGATCCTGATCGGCGAGATCCGCGACATGGAGGTGATGGAGCACGCGATCGCGTTCGCCGAGACCGGCCACCTCGCGCTCGGCACGCTGCACGCGAACAACTCCAACCAGGCGATGGACCGCATCATCAACTTCTTCCCGGAAGCGCGCCGCCACCAGCTGCTGATGGACCTGTCGCTGAACCTGAAGGCGGTGATCTCGCAGCGCCTGATCCCGGTGAAGGAAGGCAAGGGCCGCGCCGCGGCGGTGGAGGTGCTGCTCAACTCGCCGCTCATCTCGGACCTGATCTTCAAGGGCGAGATCCACGGCATCAAGGAGATCATGAAGAAGTCCAAGGAGCTCGGCATGCAGACCTTCGACCAGGCGCTGTTCAACCTGTACGAGGAAGGCCGCATCAGCTACGAGGACGCGCTGCGCTTCGCCGACTCCACCAACGAGGTGCGGCTCAACATCAAGCTGCACGGCAAGGAGTCGAAGGACCGCGACATCACCAAGGGCATCGAGCACCTCGACATCGTTTGACGCACCCGGCCGCCAACAGGCGGAGAAGGACGGGTTTACCGAGGGGCGCCGCGGCGCCCCTTTTTATTTCTAGGCGCGGGGCGGCGCCTTTGCCTTCGGGTCCCCGGGAATGAGGAACTCCACCGAGCAGCAGCCGATGCGCACTTCCACCCGGCCGGCCATCTCCTGCGGCTTCGCTTTCTCGTTCGGCAGCAGCCGGTCGTCGATGTGCAGCGGGGAGCCCGCCCATTCGATCTGCAGGCGGCGGCCTCGCAGGGAGGGCAGGAAGGCAAGGCCTTCGCGATCCTCCTTGAGATTCTCGAGGTGCTCGAGCAGGCGGCCGCGCTCGGCCTTGGTCGCGAGCACGACGGAGAACTGCCCGTCCCCGAGCTTGCTGTCCGGGGCGAGGTGCAGGTTCGGCCCCACGTAGGGCAGGCTCACCGCCTCCATCATCAGATAGCCGCCCGAGATATCGCGGCCGTCGAGCATCGCCGCCACTTCGATCGGCTCGGCGCGTTTTGCCACGGCCTGCAGGCGGCTCAGACCATCCTCGACCGGATGCTTTTTTTTCTTGGCCTTGGCGCTCGCGGGACGCGAAAGAAGATTTGCGAAGATTCCCAGGCCGACGCCCTCGATGAAGTAGCGCTCGCCCCAGGGACCCTGCGCGACGCCCACATCCAGCTTCACGAGGCGCGCCCCCTGCCAGCCCCGTACCAGGCGCTTGAAGGGCTGCTCGAGCTGCCCCAGCGTGCGCGCGATGTTGTTTGCCGTTCCCGAGGGAAGCAGCGCCATCGAGATGCCCCGGCCCGCGAGGCGGCGCGCGACGCGGCCCACCGTGCCGTCGCCACCGGCGACGACCACGAGATCGGTGGGCTCCAGGAGGGCGTCCTTCCAGCCGCGTTCCTTGCAGGAGTGGTAGAGGACCTTATGCCCGGCATCGCGCAGCAGCTTTTTCAGCGCTCCGGGGGTCGCGCTGCAACGGCCGGCCTTCGGATTGTGGATCAGGGTGACACGCACGCTATTTGCAGGAAGCAAGGAGCCGGCCCAGACGGCCGCGAGGAGACTACGTGCGCATCCTTGTTACCAACGACGACGGCATATATAGCCCCGGCATAGCCGCTTTGGCCCATGTGGCGGCGCGATTCGGCGAGGTGCGCGTAGTCGCCCCGGACGTGGAGATGTCGTCCGCGAGCCAGTCGATCACCGCATCCCGGCCCGTGAACTGGAAGCGCACGCCGCTGGGCGGGCTAGACGCCTACCGCGTGAACGGCACGCCGGGAGATTGCGTCATGCTTGGAACCACGCTCTGGGACAAGGTCGACGTGGTGCTCTCCGGAATCAACATCGGCACCAACCTCGGCAATGCCGTATGGCACTCGGGCACCCTCGCAGGCGCGAAGCAGGGCGCGCTTCTCGGACGGCGCGGCATTGCGTTCAGCGCGCCGGCGACCGAGAAGGAGCAGCCGGATTTCCAGCTGCTGGCGCCGTGGGTCGCATCGGTCCTCGAGATGCTGCTCGCGATCCCGGACCTGTGCCTCGTCAACGTGAACTTTCCGTCCAAGCCGCCGCGCGGAACGCTGTGGACCCGCCAGTCGCTGCGGCACTACGACGGACGCGTCATGCCAAGCAAGGATCCCATGGGCCGCACGCATTACTGGTTCACAGTCGTGCCGGTCGAGGCGACCGAGGAAGGGACCGACCGGTGGGCCGTCGAGCAGGGCTACGTCTCCATGATGCCGCTGTCGCTTGATCTCACCGACCATCGGGCGCTCGCTCGGGTCCAGAAACTCGAGGCCTGGAAAAAGCTGAAGTTCGCATAGCGCTCCGCCATGGTGAGAATCGGCATCTCGGGGTGGCGCTACGAGCCCTGGCGCGGCGTTTTCTATCCGGCCGGCCTGCCGCAGCGGCGCGAGCTCGAGTTCTGCGCCAGCCATTTCCCGACCGTCGAGATCAACGGGTCCTTCTACTCGCTGCAGCGTCCCGAGTATTACCGGGCCTGGCACGACGAGACGCCGCCGGGGTTCGTCTTCGCGGTAAAGGGCTCGCGCTACATCACGCACATGCTGCGGCTGAACAACTTCGAGAAGCCGCTCGCCAACTTCTTTGCCTCCGGGATCCTCGAGCTGCGCGACAAGCTCGGACCCTTCCTGTGGCAGTTTCCGCCGCAGTTCACCTACCGGCGCGAGAAGCTGGAGCCTTTCCTTGCCCGGCTGCCGCGCGACACGGACCAGGCGCTCGCCCTCGCCCGGCGGCGCGACGCCCGGATGAAAGGACGCGCCTCGCTGAAGGTCCATGCGCGGCAGCGGCTGCGCCACGCCGTCGAGATCCGCCATCCGAGCTTCATGAACGAGGATTTCGTCTCGCTCCTCAGGCAGCACGGCATCGGGCTCGTCGTCGCGGATACGGCGGGCAAATGGCCGAAGCTCTTCCACCTTACCGCGAACTTCGTCTATGTGCGGCTGCATGGCGACATCGCCATCTACACGAGCGGCTACTCGGAGCGCGCGCTCGCCAGCTGGGCACGCCGCATCCGCGCCTGGGCCAGGGACGGGCGGGACGTCTACGTGTACTTCGACAACGACGTCAAGGTGCGCGCGCCCTTCGACGCGCTGAATCTCATGCGCCAGCTCCACCTCGGCTGGGAAGTTTCTTCGAAGGATTTCCCTCTTCACCGGGCTGGCACGCGCGTGCCGCGCCTCAAGTACGCCTATGGGCCGCGCGTCAGCGGCGGTAACCCGGCCTGGGAGCGCATCGGCCGGCGCTAGGCCCGCGTCTGCTGGTGCTCATCCCTCGCTTTTCCTCCGGTGGCTGCCGGCCACGATCCCGAACTCATAGAGCCTGCATTCGAGGGCGCCGTTCCACAGCGGGATGCGCCGGGCGGGCTGCAGGCGGATCAGCTTCGGCAGACGCAGGTCCGCGGTGAAGATATGGCAGTCCCAGCCGGCGAAATGCCGCTTAAGGGCGTCCCCCAGCTTCGGGTAGAACAGCGCCAGCTCCTCTTCGCTTCCCATGCGCTCGCCATAGGGTGGATTCACCACCATGACGCCCGAGGGTGCCGGTGCGCTGAGCTCGAGGACGTCCGCGCGCTGCAGCGTCACCCAGCGCTCGATGCCCGCTTCGGCCAGGTTGCGCCGCGCAGCGTTGAGCGCCTTCGGATCGAGATCGCTCCCGTAGAGGCGCAACTCCGCTTGCGGAGCCTTCCTCTCGCCCTCGCGCACCCGCGCCCAGGCCTTTGGATCGAACGCGCTCAGCTTTTCAAACCCGAACGAGCGCTTCGCGCCGGGCGCGCGCCCGCGGGCCATGGCGGCAGCCTCGACCAGCAGCGTGCCGCCGCCGCACATGGGATCGACGAGCGGCATCTCGGGACGCCAGCCGCTCAGCATGACAATCCCGGCCGCGAGGTTCTCGCGTAACGGCGCGTCGGCCACGCCCATTCGCCAGCCGCGCTTGAAGAGCGGCTCGCCCGACGTATCGAGATACAGCGTCGCACGCGTTCCTTCCAGGAAAGCGTGCACACGCACGTCCGGTTGCGCCCGGTCCACGCTCGGGCGCTTGCCTTGCGCATCGCGAAATCGATCGCATACGGCATCCTTGATTCGCAGGGTGGCGAACTCGAGGCTTTTGAGCGGGCTTTTCTGCGCGGTCACGTTGACCCGCAGCGTCCGTTCGACGGCGAAGTATCGAGGCCATTCGATCCGCCGGGACTTCTCGTAGAGGTCGTGCTCGTCGGCGTAATCGAGCTGCGCGACCTTCCACAGGACGCGCGAGGCGATCCGGGACCAGAAATTGACGCGATAGCAGGTTTCCCAGTCGCCGGCGAAGAGCACGCCGCCCGGAACGGCCTTCGTGCCCGTCGCCTTTAGCGAGTCAAGCTCGCGGAGGAGAAGAGCCTCCAGCCCGCGCGGGCAACTGACGAAAAAATCCTCAGAACGGCTTGACGACAACCAGGATCACCGTGGCGAAGAGGATGACGGCGGGCACCTCGTTGAACCAGCGGTACCAGGCGTGGCCGTGCGCGTTGCGGTCCTGCGCGAAGTCGCGCAGCAGGCGCCAGCACCACACGTGGTAGGCAACGAGCAGCGCAACGAGCGCGAGCTTCGCGTGCAGCCATCCTCCGGCGCCGCGGAACCAGCCGAGCCAGAGCCAGAGTCCGAAGAGCACGGTGAGCACGCCGCCCGGCGTCGCGATCCCCCAGAAAAGCTTGCGCTCCATCACCTTGAAGCGGGCGATGGAGGCAGCGTCCTGCGCCATCGCGTGATAGACGAATAGCCGCGGCAGATAGAACAGGCCGGCGAACCAGGTCACCATGAAGATGATGTGCAGCGCCTTGATCCAGAGGAGCGTCATGGGCGCAGCATAGCCCGCACGATGGCGCGCAGCACCGCAAGCTTGCGGTGGAAGAAATGATCCGCGCCAGGCACCAGCACCACCGGCAGCTCCTGCGGCCGCGCCCAGTCGAGCACCGCCGAGAGCGGGATCGTGGTGTCGTTCTCGCCGTGGATGACGAGCGTCCCGGCCGGCGCCGGCGGCAGCTCGTGCGCCGTGACCGCCGGGCCGACGAGCACGAGGGCCTCCGGCGCGGCGCGCGCCGCGAGCATCGCTTGCATCGCGGCGCCGAAGGAGAAGCCGGCAAGCACCCGGCAGGGCAGGCTCATCGCCGAGCGCACGGCGGCGAGGTCCTCGACCTCGCCGCGCCCGCCGTCGTGCGCGCCCTCGCTCCCGCCGACGCCGCGGAAATTCGGCCGCCAGGTCTCGTAGCCGAGCTCGAGGAGCGCGCGCGCCAGGGTCTGCACCACCTTGTTGTCCAGCGTGCCGCCATGCAGGGGATGGGGATGCGCGATGAGCGCCGCGCCGACCGGCGGCGCCTCGGGCGCGTCGAGCGCGCATTCGATCCGCCCCGCCGGCCCGTCGACGAACACGCGACGCGTGCCGGCCCGCATCACATCGTCAGGCGCTCGACGATGCGGCCGTGGCGCAGGTGCTCCTCGATGATCTCGTCGATGTCGGCGCGGTCGACATAGGTGTACCAGACGCCTTCCGGGTACACCACGACGCACGGGCCTTCCTCGCAGCGGTCGAGGCAGCCCGCCTGGTTGATCCGTACTTTGCCCTGGCCCGACAGGCCGAGCTCCTTCACGCGCTGCTTCGCGTAGTCGCGCATCTGCGAGGCGCCCTTGTCGTTGCAGCAGACGCGCCCGCCCTCGCGCTGGTTGCAGCAGAAGAAAACGTGATGCGTGTAGTAGGACATGCGCGCGATTCTAGCGCACGGGCTCGCGCGGCCTGCGTGCGGCCAGGTAGATGAGGTAGCCGAGCGCGGCGTACGGCCACGCCGCGCTGACCACGCGCGTGAGGCCGTTGAAATTGAGGAAGTGGCCCTGCTGCCAGACCTTGAACGTCGCGGCGAGATACGGGTTCGGCGGTGCGAGGTTCACGACCACCGTTCCCGCCATGAGCAGCACCGCCGCGGCGGCGAGCTGCGCGGTGCGCGGCAGCGAGAGTGCGGCGAGCCCGAGCGCGAGCCCGCACACCAGCCCGAGCTGCGCGCCCGGCGTGAGCCATCCGAGGACGCTGTCGGCGCGCATGAGGAGCGCGAATGCCCCGGCCTTGATCGCGAGCGCGCCGGCGACGAGCGCGAGGAAGAGCGCGCGCACGGGCGCCTCGCGCGCGGCGAGGCAGGAAAGCAGCAGGCCGACGGCAACCACGTTCGCCGCCGCCGTCAGCGTCTCGACGAGGACGAAGAATTCGACCGGGCGGGCGCGGCCCTCGGGCACCGCGAACAGATCGCGCAGGCTGCCGGCGCCGAAGAGCAGGGTCGCCGGATTGAGCTGCACGAAGAGCCAGAGCGCGATCAGGACGAGCCCGAGATCGACCTCGGTGCCGCGCAGGAACACGGCATTGCGCAGCCGGCGCAGCGGCCCGTGCTCGAGGGTCCAGGGCAGGAAAAGCCAGGCGACGAGCGCGCCGAGCGCGGCGCCTGCAGCGTTGCAGGCGACGTCCAGGTTGGACGCGTCGCGCGTCGGCAGGTACGTCTGCCCCGCCTCGAGCAGGATGGACAGCGCCGCCCCGGCGAGCGCGGCGACGACGAAGCCAGCGGCGCCACGCACGCGGGGGTAAAGCGCCGCGGCGCACAGCCAGCCGAAGGGCACGTAGCCCAGCACGTTCACCGCCATGTCGAAACGGCTGACATAGCGCGGCGGCCAGGCCGCGAAGAGATACTCGAAGGGCGAGGCGGCGTGCTCGCGCCAGCCTTCCAGCGGGTAGAGCGACGCGTAGGCCGTAAGCGCCACGTACACGGCGAATGCGATGCGGGAGAAGGCGCCGCGCCGCTGCGCGTCCGCGGGCGCCGTCACGAGCGCTCCCACACCTGCCAGCGCTCCTTGCCTGCGAGCACCGGCACGGACTGCTCCGCCGGCACCGCCTCGTCGACGAGGCGGCGGAACGCGCCTTCGAGCAGCCCCTGCAGCGCCTCGGGCGAGATGCCGAAGGGCGGGCCTTTCGGATGGTCGTCGAAAAAGAAAAATCCGGCGAGGCGCCCTCCCGGGCGCACGAGGCGCGCCACGCGCTCGCCCCATGGCGCGCGCAGGCGCGGCGGCAGCGCGCACAGGAACGTGCGCTCATAGACGAGGTCGAACGGCGCCTCGTCCAGGGCGAAGAAGTCACGCTTCTCCAGCCGCACGGGCGCTGTCCCGAGGTGCGTGCGCGCGGCTTCGAGCGCAGCCTCGGAAAAATCGATGGCGAGCACGTCGTCGCCGCGCTCGGCGAAAGCGCGCACCTCGTAGCCGCTGCCGCATCCCGGCACGAGCACGCGCAAGCGTGAGCGCTCGCGCGCGAGCCACGCGCGGAACGCCGCGGGCGCGGCGCCCGCGTCCCACGGCGTGACGCCGCCGCGGTAGCGCTCTTCCCAGAACTCCGGACGGGCGCTGTCCTGCTTCAGGCGAGGAGGACGGCGCCCACGATGAGCGCCGCGAGCAGGATGATGAGGAGCGCGGAGAACATGTCGTTGCGGCGCGCGGTTTCGTCGGCCAGGCGCTCGAGGGCCGCCTGCACGCCGCCCAGGCGCTCGGCGGCGAGCGCGCGGTGCACGAGGCGCGGCAGCTGCGGCAGCGTCGCCGCCCAATAGGGCGCTTCCTGCCGCAGCGAGCGCCACAGTGAGCGCCAGCCGAGCTGCTCGTCCATCCAGCGCTCGAGGTAGGGCTTGGCCGTTCGCCACAGGTCGAGCTCCGGGTCGAGCTCGCGCCCGAGGCCCTCGATGTTGAGCAGCGTCTTCTGCAGCAGCACGAGCTGCGGCTGGATTTCGACGTTGAACCGGCGCGAGGTCTGGAAGAGGCGCAGCAGCAGCCGCCCGAAGTAGATCTCCTTCAGCGGCCGGGCGAAGATCGGCTCGCACACCGCGCGGATCGCGGCCTCGAATTCGTCGACGCGGGTGCCGGCGGGCACCCACCCCGCCTCCAGGTGCGCTTGCGCGACGCGCCGGTAGTCGCGGTTGAAGAACGCGAGGAAGTTCCGCGCGAGGTAGTTCTTGTCGACCTCGGTGAGCGTGCCCATGATGCCGAAGTCGAGCGCGATGTAGCGCCCGCGCGTCTCGCCTTCGGTGGACACGAGGATGTTGCCCGGATGCATGTCGGCGTGGAAGAAGCCGTCGCGGAAGACCTGCGTGAAGAAGATCTCCACTCCGCGCCGCGCGAGCGCCGGAATGTCGATGCCCTGCGCGCGCAGCGCCTGGACCTGCGAGACCGGCGTGCCGCGCATGCGCTGCATCACCATGACGCGCTCGCTGCACAGGCTCCAATGGACCTCCGGCACGAGGAGCAGCGCCGAGGCGGCGAAATTGCGCCGCAGCTGGCTCGCGTTCGACGCCTCGCGCATGAGATCGAGCTCCTCGTCGAGGTGGCGCGCGAACTCCGCCACCACCTCGCGCGGCTTCAGCCGGCGCACCTCGCTCCAGAGCCGCTCGACGAGCGCGGCGGCCGTCTGCAGGAGCAGCACGTCCTTCGCGATCTCCGCCTCGACGCCGGGGCGCAGCACCTTCACCGCGACTTCGCGGCCGTCGGCGAGGACCGCGAGGTGCACCTGCGCGATGGAGGCGCTCGCGACCGCCTCGCGCTCGAAGCTCGCGAACAGCTGCTCGAGCGGCCGGCCGAGCGAGCGCTCGACTTCCGCGCGCGCGAGCTCCGGGGGAAAGGGCGGCACGCGGTCCTGGAGCCGCGCGAGCTCGTCGGCGATGTCGAGCGGCACGAGGTCGCGCCGCGTGGAAAGGACCTGCCCGAACTTCACGAAGATCGGCCCGAGCGTCTCGAGCGCCTCGCGCAGCCGCTGGCCGCGCGGCTCGCCACGATGCCCGGCAAGCGCGCCGAGGAGCCGATTGCCGGCGAGCGGGGGCACGAATTCGTGCAGCCCGAAGCGCAACCCGATCGCGAAGATGCGCAGCAGGCGCAGAAGCCTAGCCAAGGCGGGCCACCCGACGCTCGAGCTCGCGCAGGCGCGCGTCCAGCGAATCGAGCGCACCAGCCAGGCGCTCGAGCTCCGCGCGCGCAACAAGCATTCCGTCCTCGCGCGCCAGCGCGTCGGCGGCCGATGCCGCGAGCCGCCGCGCGGCGTCGCGCTGCCAGGCGACGAAGTCGCGTCCCGCCTGCGCCAGCCGGTGCGCCGCGATGTCGCCGACGAGCCGCGAGAGCTCCTCCTCGACATCCCAGCGCAGCTCGCGCGCCACGCCCCGCACGGCTTCGGCGGCTGCGCCTTCGCCCACGACGCGGAGCCCGTCCGGACCCAGTAGCACCATCGCTGCGGGCTGGGCCCCGGGCGGCGCCGCCTCGGCGAGACCACCCTCCGCGATTGCCGCGCGCACCGTGACCGGTCCGGCGCGCAACTCGACCACCGCGCCGGCGAAAGGCGCGAGGCGCTCGCGCGCCCAGCGCTCGCCTTCGAGCAGCCGGTTCAGGAAGGAAATGAAAAAGGCCACCGCGGTGGCCTTTTTATCGCACGGCGCCGCGCACTAGTGCATCTGCTGGATGCCGGCGAGCAGCCAGCCGCTCGAGCCGTCGGCCGGCTTCACGAGGTTCCAGACTTCCTCGAAGCCCTCCGGCGACTGGCCGGGCGCCTCGCGCACGGTGCCGGAGAAGCGCACGCTCGCCCAATGCTCGCCGCGCTCGGTCGCGAGCTCGAGCAGGTCGGCGTCGATGTCGAGCACGTCGGTCTGCTGCGAGCCGGCGCGCGCCGACACGTCGCGGCGCAGCTCCTCGTACATGGCCTGCGTGGTGAGCTCGCGGATCTCCTCCAGCTTGCCGTGGTCGTGCGCCGCCTGCAGGCGCATGAAATTCATCTTTGCCGAGCGCAGGAAGCCTGCGGTGTCAAAGCCGGCCGGAACCCGCGGCGCCGCGGGCGCCATGGCCGCGGGCTCGCGCGGCGGCGGCTCGGCGGGGAAGAGCTGCGGCCCCGCGGTGCGCAGCGCTTCCGGCGCATCCTCCGAGCGGCGCGCGGCGATGCCGCGCACGAGAGCAACGACGATGAAGGCGAGCAGCGCCAGCAGGACGATGCCGCCGAGGCCGCTGCCGCCGAAGAGCGACCCGAGCAGGCCGCCGAGCGCGAGTCCGCCGAGCAGCGGCATCCAGCGCGAGAAGCCGGACGCGGGCGCGGGAGGCTGCGCGGCGCCGGCTGCATTCTGCGGCGCTGCCTGCTGCTGCGCCGGGCGCGCCGGAGCGGAAGCCGGAGGCGCGCTCGTGATGCCGCGCTGGGCGCCGATCGAGCGCCCACCGCCCAGGCGCTTGGCGTCGGCCTCCTGCACGAAGGCGAGCGCGCCGCAGAGGACGAGGAGCAGTGCAAGGATCCGCTGACTCATGGGGTTTGCCATCCTATCAAATGCGGTAGCCGCGGTGGACCGCGACGATGCCCGCGGAGAGATTGAAGTACTCCACGCGGGCAAGCCCGGCCGCCTCCAGCATGCGCGCCAGCTCGGCCTGGTCCGGATGCATGCGGATCGACTCGGCGAGATAGCGGTAGGCCGCTTCGTCCCCCGCCACGCGCTTGCCGAGCCAGGGCAGCACGTTGAAGGAGTAGAGGTCGTACAGGCGCTCGAGCGGCTGCCAGACCTTCGAGAATTCGAGCACCACCAGGCGCCCGCCGCGCTTCAGCACGCGCGTCATCTCGGCGAGCGCACGGTCCTTGTGCGTCATGTTTCTCAGTCCGAACGCGACCGTGGCGCAATCGAACAGCGCGTCCGGGAATGGCAGGCGCTCCGCGTCGCACTGCACGGCGGGCGCCACGCAGCCCGCGTCGATCATGCGGTCGCGCCCGCGCGCGAGCATCGCCGCGTTGATGTCGGTGAGCCAGACTTCGCCGCCCGGGCCCACGCGCCGCGCGAGCGCGCGCGCGAGATCCGCGCTGCCGGTTGCGATGTCGAGAATGCGCTCCCCCGGGCGCGGCCGCGCGATGGCCAGCGCGAACGCCTTCCACGCCCGGTGCAGCCCGAGCGACATGAGGTCGTTCATGACGTCGTAGCGCCCGGCGACGCGCTCGAACACCGCGCCCACCTTCACGGCCTTGTCGCGCGCCGCGACGCGCTCGAAGCCGAAGTGCGTTTCCTCATCCATCCCGGCTTGCCTTCGCGGCGGCGAGCCGCTCGAGATACTGCGCCCAGAGGCTTTCCTGGCTCTCTCCCAGCTCGTAGAGATAGTCCCAGGAATAGATCCCGGTGGCATGGCCGTCGGAGAAAACCGGCTGTACCGCGTAGGAGCCGACGGGCTCGAGCGAAAGGATGCCGACCTCGCGCTTGCCCGTCTGCAGCACCTCCTGGCCCGGGCCGTGCCCGCGCACCTCGGCCGAGGGCGAATGCACCCGCAGGAACTCGTAGGGCAGGCGAAAGCTGCGGCCATCGGAGAAGGCGATCTCCATCACGCGCGACTTCTGGTGCAGCGTGATCGCGGTCGGGGCTCGCTCGTCGGACACGGGCCTAGGCGAGCGGCTCGTAGCCGACGCGCTCGAAATCCATCCCGCGCTCGAGCATCTCGGTGAGGCGCATGCGGACCGGCGCGTCGGTGAAGAGCTCGATCACGCGCTTGGGCTTGTACCAGCCGAGCGGCAGCACCAGCGACGCCGGCGACTTGAGCGCCGGCACCGCGCCGAGGGCGAGCGCCGGCACGAACTTCTCGTCCTGCACGTTGAGGCCGGTGGCGCGCACCGCGCAGGCCGAAGGCAGCCCCGGGAGCAGGCGCACGCCGGCATGCAGGTCGCCGTTCTCGGCGCACATCAGCCAGCGCACCAGGCCTATGAAGAAGCCGCGCGCGTCGGCCGGGCGGACCGCGACGAGCTGGCCGTGCGCGTAGCGCTTGCCCGGCGCGTCCGCGCGCCGCACGATGCGCACGCCGAGCGCGCTCTCGTCCTCGACGCGCCAGGACTCGGCGACGAACGCCTGGGCGCTGTCCTCCTCCTCGCGCGTGCTGATGCGCCCGAAGGTCGCGATCTCCTCGCGCTGCTTCTTGGTGAGCTCGGCCTGCGCCATCGATGGCTGGCGAAAGACGCGCCCGGAGATGAAGTAGTGGATCGCGGCGAGCTCGTTTGCCGCCTGCGCCGCGCCCGCCCCGCTGCGCCGCTCGACGGCGCGGGCCGGCTTTCCCTGGCACCACTGGCGGAAGAGGAACACGAGCAGCTGCTCGCAGGAGGGCTGCACGCAGTCCTCCCCGAGCGCGAGCTTCGCTGGCGACTCGCCCTTGCGCAGCAGGCCGACGCGGTTGCGCAGGCTCTTCGCGAGCTTGCGCGCGTCGAGGTAGCGCACCTCGCCCGAGGGCTTCGGCAAGGCGGCATCGGCGCGCTGCGGCACGCGCTCGCTGCCCAGATCGACCACGAGCGGCGAGACGCCCTCTTCCTCGGCAATCGGCTCGCGGCTCACCTCGAGCTTCGCGGCCCAGCGCTCGAGCAGGAAAGCGACGAAGGTGAGCTGGCGCTGCGCAAGCTCGTTGGGATTGCACATGCCCATCAGCACGGCGCGCGCGTACGCGATGCGCGCCGAGGTGTCGTGCACGTCGCGGTTGAGGAAATCCTTGACCGCCTCCTCCGCGACGTCGAGCTGCTCGGAGGCGGCGTAAACCTGGTGCAGGCGGCGCCAGTCCCGCGCCGGCACCTGCCGGTACGCGCGGTAGTGATGGAACATCTTGAGCCCGGTGTAGGCGAGCGCCCTCTGGCAGACGAGCGCGGCCTGCGCCCGCGTGCCGATGTCGCCATTCAGGGCGGCCTCGAGGCAGCGCAGGTAGCCGCCGCGCATCTCCTCCCACAGCGCATCGGTGTCGGTGAACGCGCTCGCCTCGGCGGCGGCCATGGGCAACGCGCGGTTGGTGAAGCGCTTCGCCTGCTCGATCTGGACGAAGTTCACCGGCTCGCGGATCGCCTCCATGACCGCGCAGCGGTTCGCCGCCGCCGTCGGCAGGCGGTTGAACTCGCGCAGCTGCTCCAGCATCTGGCGCTGCGCCGCGGCCACGTTGGCGAGCGGCACGCGCTCGAGCCACGCCTTGCATTCCTCGACGTCGACGAACTCCGGCGCCGACGCGGGGGAGAGCTCGGGCAGGCCGAATGCGCCTGAAGGGGCACTCATTGCGCCATTTTCGCCGATTCATCCCCCGACGTCATGGCGCCGGGCGGGAAGACGTCACGGTAGCTCGCGTAGAAGCTCGCGAAGAGGACCGGCAGCAGCACGAGCAGCAGCGGGAAGAGCAGACCCGCGAGCGGCGGCGACGCCTTGCCCTCCGAGAGAAGCGCGAGGGCGGCGAGCGCAAGCATCGGCAGCGCGGTCGTCAGCCCCGCGGCCGCGGCGCCATAGGCGAGGAATGCGCGCCAGTTCATGAGGAACGCGAAGAAGCTCACGAAGAGCGCTTTCGGCGCGCTGTCGCCATGCCAGGCGGCGAGCACCGGCGCGAACCAGTACATCATCATCACCGGCGCGTAGAGAGCCGCGGCGATGCCGAGCCCCGCGGCAAGACCGGCCGAGTGCATCGCGTCGTCATCGGGGTGCTCGCCGCCCGCGATCCAGCGCGCGAGCGCGCCGCCGTCGGCAAGCGCCGTGACGCCGAGAACGAGCGCGAGGCAGGCGCAGTAGACGGCGCCGAGGAGAAGCTGGGCGCGCAAGCCGTGGCGGAAGCCGTGGAAGAGCAGCGGGAAGGCGAGCGGCTGCGCCGCCGCCGCCGCGCGCCCCGCGGCCATGAAGCCGACGGAGAACGCTGGCACCAGCAGCGCGGCGGCGAGCGCGCCCGCCACCGGGACGATGGAGACGGTGCTCATCATGAACCAGTATGCGAATACGAGCGCGAGCCAGCCGAGCGGCGCGGCGCGGAACAGGCGCCAGCCCTCGAGCAGCCAGCGCGCGCCGCTCGTCCACGGAACGATGCGCGCGCTCATGCGTCGATCCAGCAGCCCGGGGCGGCAACGCGCCGCTCCAGGATGTCGCGGAACTGGCCCGGATCATGCGCATGCACCAGCATGCCCGGCCGCGGCAGGTGAAAGTCGTAGAGACGCGAGAGCCAGAAGCGCAGCGCCGCGGCGCGCAGCAGCGCGGGCCAGGCCTGCCGCTCGGCCTCGCCGAGCGGCCTCAGGCTGTGGTAGGCGGCAAGCAGCGCGCGCGTGCGCTTCTCGTCGAGGCGGCGGTCGGCCGCGGGATCGGCGAGGCACCAGTCGTTCGCGCACACCGCGAGGTCGTAGAGCAGCGCGTCGACGCCCGCGAAATAGAAGTCGATCACCCCGCTGATGCGGCCCTCGGAGAAGAGCGCGTTGTCGCGGAAGAGATCGGCGTGCACCGGGCCGCGCGGCAGGTCCGGAAAGCGCTGGCCCGCCTGGAAGGCGAGCTCCGCCTCGAGCAGGCGCCGGGCGGGGGCGTCGAGGAAGCGCAGCACCTCGCGCGCCGCGAAGCGCCACCATTTGGCGCCGCGCGGGTTCTCGAGATACCCGCCGTACGAGCGCCCGGCGAGGTGCATGCGGCCGAGCAGCAGCCCGAGCTCCTCGCAGTCGTGCTCGCCGGGCCGCTCCACCGAGCGGCCCGGCAGCCGCGTGACGAGCGCCGCCGGCTTGCCGTTCAGATGCTGCAGGTAGCGGTCCGACAGGTCGGCGATCGGCGCCGGGCACGGGATGCCGTGGCGCGCGAGATGCGCCATGAGGCCGAGATAGAAGGGCAGCTCGTCCGCGGGCAGGCGCTCGAAGAGCGTGAGCACGTAGCGCCCCTGCGCGGTGGTGACGAAGTAGTTGGTGTTCTCGATGCCCGCCTTGATCGGCTCAAGGCCGACGAGCGTGCCGACCGAGTAGTTGCGCAGCCACTGCGCCAGTTCCGCTTCGGAGACTGGGGTGAAAACCGACAATCAGTCGAATTGAATGATCGGCCACATGGGCACGCGCACGCCGTTGTCGAGCGAGTCGCGACGCATCCAGTTGCCGTTGCCGGTGGTGTCGATCAGGTAGTAGGGCTTGCCGCCCGGCGGCGTCACCTTCAGCATCACGACGCGGCCGCCGTCGCGGATCTCCTCGACCTGGTCGGCTTCCTGCACCGGGATGCGCACGCTCGGCTCGTCCGGGCCCGGGATGGGCGGCGGGGGCGGCGGCTCGGGAAGGGGCTCGAGCTTCGGCGGCGCGCTCTGCGCGAGCGCAGCCGAGGTGCAGACGACGAGAAGGAGGAGCGCGAGGCGCCGCATGAATCGCATTCTACTATCCTATGGCGATGAACCCCGAGAAGACGCTGCTGCTCGTGGATGGTTCTTCCTACCTCTACCGCGCATTCCACGCGCTGCCGGAGCTGAAGAGCCCGAAGACCGGCGAGCCCACCGGCGCGATCTACGGCGTGATCAACATGCTGCGCAAGCTCGCCGCCGACTACCGTGCCGACGCCCGCGCATTCGTGTTCGATGCCAAGGGCAAGACCTTTCGCGACGCTGAATACCCCGAATACAAGGCGAACCGCGCGGCGATGCCCGACGAGCTCGGGGCGCAGGTCGAGCCGCTGCGCGAGGCGGTCGAGGCGCTCGGCTGGCCGGTGCTGTGCATCGACGGCGTGGAAGCGGACGACGTCATCGCGACGCTCGTCGACCAGGCGAAGCGCGCCGGCTGGCGCACCGTGGTTTCGACCGGGGACAAGGACCTGACGCAGCTCGTCGACGCGCGCACGCTCTGGGTGAACACGATGTCGAACGAGAAGCTCGACGTCGAGGGCGTGAAGGCGAAGTTCGGCGTGCCGCCGGAGCGGATCGTCGACTACCTCGCGCTGATCGGAGACGCGATCGACAACATTCCCGGCGTGGACAAGGTCGGCCCGAAGACCGCCTGCAAGTGGATTACCCAGTACGGCTCGCTCGAAGGCGTGCTCGCGCACGCCGAAGAGATCGCCGGGCTCGCCGGCGAGAACCTGCGCAAGGTGCGCGGCTGGCTGCCGCAGGCGCGACGCCTGCTCACGGTGAAGCACGACGTGCCGCTCGACGCGACCCTGGAAACGCTCGCCGAGGGCAAGCCCGACCTCGCGCGCCAGCGCGCGCTCTATGAGCGCTTCGGCTTCAGGACCTGGCTGCGAGAGGCGGAGGCCGCGGGCGCCGCGCCGGCGCCGGCGGCCTCCGAGCCGAAGACGCGCCTCGAGAGGCGCGCGCACGCCGTCGTCCTCACCGAGGAGCAGCTCGCGCGCCTCGCGGAAGAGCTCGCCGCGGCGCAGCTCGTCGGCTTCGAGACGGCCTGGGTGGGCGCCGACCCGATGAGCGCGCAACTCGTCGGCCTCGCCTTCGCCTTCGGCAGCAAGGCGCACTACCTGCCGCTCGCGCACGAGTATCCCGGCGCGCCGCAGCAGATCGGGCCCGACCGCGCGCTGCGCGCGCTGCGCGCGTGGCTCGAGGACGGGCGCGCCTGCAAGGTGGGCCACAACCTCAAGCAGCATGCGCACGTCCTCGCGAACCATGGCGTGCGCCTCGCCGGTTGCGTGCACGACACCGTGCTCGAGTCCTATGTTCTCGAGGTGCACGAGCGCCATGACCTCGGCTCGCTCGTGCAGCGCCATTGCGGCTGGCAGGCCACGACCTACGACGAGCTCACCGGCAAGGGCGCCGGTCGCATCGCGTTCTCCGCCGTGGAGCTCGGCAAGGCGGCCGACTATTGCGCCGCCGCGGCCGATTGCACGCTCGCGCTCCACGAGCTGCTCTTCCCGCGCATCGAGGAGGACGCGAAGCTCGCCTACGTCTACGGAAAGATCGAGATCCCGGTGTTCCCGGTGCTCTTCCGCATGGAGCGGAACGGGGTGCTGCTCGACAGCGCTAAGCTCGAGGCGCAGAGCCACGAGCTCGGGCGCGAGATGCTCGCCATCGAGCAGAAGGCCTACGAGGCGGCCGGGCAGCCGTTCAACCTCGGCTCGCCCAAGCAGATCCGCGAGATCCTCTTCGAGCGGCAGAAGCTGCCGGTGAGGAAGAAGACGCCCACCGGCGAGCCCTCGACCGACGAGGACGTGCTCGCGGAGCTCGCCCAGGACCATCCGCTGCCCAAGCGCATCCTCGAATACCGCGCGATCGCCAAGCTGAAATCCACCTACACCGACAAGCTGCCGAAGAGCGTGAACCCGCGCACCGGGCGCGTGCACACGTCGTATTCGCAGACGACTGCGGTCACCGGGCGGCTCGCCTCCAACGACCCGAACCTGCAGAACATCCCGATCCGCACGGCCGAGGGGCGGCGCATCCGCGAAGCGTTCGTCGCCGCGCCGGGCTGGAAGATCGTGTCGGCGGATTACTCGCAGGTCGAGCTGCGCATCATGGCGCACCTCTCGGGCGACCCGAACCTGCGCGAGGCGTTCGCGCGCGGCGACGACGTGCATCGCGCGACGGCGGCCGAGGTGTTCGGCGTGCCGCTCGACAAGGTGAGCGCGGACGAGCGGCGCACCGCGAAGGTGATCAACTTCGGCCTGATCTACGGCATGTCGAGCTTCGGCGTGGCGCAGAATCTCGGCATCGAGCGCGCGACGGCGCAGGCCTACATCGAGTCCTATTTCGCCCGCTACCCGGGGGTGAAGCGCTACATGGACAGCACGCGCGAGCTCGCGCGCAGCCAGGGCTACGTCGAGACGGTCTTCGGCCGCCGGCTCTGGCTTCCGGAGATCCGCAGCGGCAGCCCGATGCGGCGCCAGGCCGCCGAGCGCGCCGCGATCAACGCGCCGATGCAGGGCACGGCGGCGGACCTCATCAAGCTCGCCATGACGCAGGTGCAGGGCTGGCTCGACCGCGAGACCCTCGAGACGAAGCTCATCATGCAGGTGCACGACGAGCTCGTGCTCGAGGCGCCCGAGGCCGAGCTCGCCCAGGTGAAGGAGAAGGTGCGCGCGCTCATGCAGGGCGTCGCCTCGCTCGAGGTGCCCCTCGTCGTCGATGTCGGCGCCGGAAGCAACTGGGACCAGGCGCACTAGCGGCGGGTCGCGGCCCGGAGATTGAATATCGCATAGGCGCCGAACGCCGCTGCCCAGAGCCCGCCGGCCGCTTCGACGCTCAAGCCCGCGCCAGCCAGCAAGACGCTCGCCGCGAACAACGGAAGCGAGAGCAGCTCGCCCGCCGTGATGGCCGAGGTGCGGCGAACGGCGTAGAGCGCAAACAGCGGGATCCATGATGCGACGCGAATCAGGCTTCCGGCGAAGAAAAGGGCGGCCGCCGCATCGCTCGCCTCGAATCGCGGGCCGTAGAGCGCGGCGAGCAGCGGCCGATGGAGGATCCACAGCGCGGCGAAGGCCGCGCCCGCGGGCGGAAGAAGCGACAGCGCGGCGTGGCGCATCTCGGCATTGAGCGCTTCGCCGCCGCGCGCGGCCGCGAAGCGCGGCAGGTAGTGCAGCGAGAGCAATCCGGCGGCGAACGCGCAGACCCAGTCGGCGAGGCGCCAGAGCGCCTGCACCACGCCGGCCTCGTGCCAGCCGAGCACCGCGCCGATCTCGCCGCGCGCGAGAAGCAGCGAGGCCGGCCCCAGGATTCCGATCGCGAGGCCGGGCAGCACGTAGCGCCGCAGCGGATGCGCACCCATGCGGAAGCGCGGGCGCGCCGCATTCCGCCGCGCGACGAACAGCACGCAGGCCGCCGGCACGGCCTGGCTCGCGACGAGCGCAGGCACGATCAGGGCGTCGGGCGCGAGCCACGCGGCAAGCAGCGAAGCCGCCGCCGCCGCGAGCGCGAGCGCGAGCATGCGCAAGCGCCTTTGCTGTCCGAGCCAGTAGCTGTTGACGAGAACCGCCGCGATGGCGACCCAGGCCGCCGCGGCGGCGAGCACGAACTGCCAGGGCGCGAGCCGGCCGCCGGACAGCACGCCAGCGGCCGCTGCGCCCGCCGCGCCGACGAGCAACGCGAGCGGCGCGCCGACGCCGAGCCCGGTAAGGAAGGCTTCGCGCAGGAAGTCGCGCTGTCGCTCGGGGCGTCGGCTGCGCGCCACGTAGACCGCGAGCCCGGTGCCCACGCCGGCCGCCGCGACGCCGGTCACGAGCTCGATGACCGAAGCGACTTGCGCCCACAAGGCGACGAGCTCCGCGCCGCCGCGCAGCGCGAGCACCTTGTCCAGTGCCGAGCGCCCGGCGAGGCCGGCGCCGATGATCGCGAGGGCGAGCGCGAGCTTTCTAATTCAGCGCGCCGAACACTTTGCGGATGATCGCGCTGCCCGTCCCGACCGGATCGCGCCGGATCTTCTTCTCCTCCTCCGCGACCATCAGGTAGACGCCCTCGAGCGCCTTGGCGGTGACGTATTCCTCGAGGTTGCCCTGCTCCTTGCCCACCAGGCCGAGCGCGGCCGCTTTCTCCGCGTACTCGTCGTAGCGTTGCGCGAGGCCGACCTTGGCCGTGGAGCGCTTCACGATGGGAAGGAAACGGTCATGGAGCGGCGCACTCGTGGCGCGCCGGAAATAGTCGGTCGCGGAGGTCTCGCCGCCGGTCAGGATCGCCTTGGCATCCGAGACCGACATCTTGCGCACGGCGTCCACGAAGAGCGTGCGCGCCTGCGGCACGGCGGCTTCCGCCGCCCGGTTCATCGACACGACGAGCTCGTCGGCGTACCGCCCCATCCCGATGCGCCGCAGCAGGGCTTCGCCGCGCGCGAGAGACTCGGGCAGCGGAATCTTCACTCTCGGATTGCCGAGAAAGCCGTCGGTCCGACCCAGGCTCGCGATCGCGGCCTGGGCGCCCTTCTCGAGCGCCGCCTTCAGGCCCGCGACCGCGTCCTGGTTGCCGAGCCGGTCCAGCTGGGCCATGGCGAGCGCCGCCCATGTCACCAAGGCTGCCGCGCCGAGCCTGAGAATGGCGTGCCGCATGAGTCTCCCGCAGAAGATTATCGCCGCGCTCGGCGCGCTGGCAATCGGCAGCTTCGCCCTCGCGCTCGGCATGCCGGTGCGCGCGGCGCCCGAGGCGCGCTTCGCCACCCTGCAGGGCGAATCGCTCGCCACTTCCGACCTGCGCGGCACGGTTTCCGTCATCACCTTCTGGTCGACCTCCTGCGGCGTCTGCGTCGCCGAGATGCCGGCGATGGCGCGCGAATACCGCGCGCTGCGCGCGCGCGGCTACGAGATGATCGCGGTCGCGGTGAAGCGCGACCGGGCCGACGAGGTGGCGGCATTCGCCGCGGCGCACGCCCTCCCGTTCAAGGTGGCGCTCGACCGCGACGGCGAGATCGCGCGGCGCTTCGGCAATGTGCACGTCACACCAACCACTTTCGTGCTCGACCGGCGCGGGCGCGTGCTGCGCCGCTTCGTCGGCGAGCCGGATTGGGACCTCTTCCGCGCGCTCGTCGAGCGCGCGCTGCAGGCGCCGGCTCAGTAGCCCGCGCCGCGCGCCTGACGGTCGGCGTGGTACGAGGAGCGCACGAGCGGTCCCACCGCGGCGTGCCGAAAGCCGAGCCGCAGGGCCTCCTCCTCGAAGCGCGAGAACGCCTTCGGCTCGACATAGCGCTCGACCGGAAGGTGATGCGGCGAGGGCTGCAGGTACTGCCCGATCGTGAGCATGTCCACCTGATGCGAGCGCAAATCGCGCAGCACTTCGACGATCTCGTCGTCGCGTTCACCGAGCCCCACCATCAGGCCCGATTTCGTCGGCACCTGCGGAAAGCGCGCCTTGAATTCCTGCAGTAACGCGAGCGAATGCCGGTAGTCGCCGCCTGGGCGTGCCTTGCGGTACAGCCGCGGCACGGTTTCGAGGTTGTGGTTCATGACATCCGGTGGCGCCGCCGACAGGATCTCGAGCGCGCACTCGTGGCGGCCGCGGAAGTCGGGCACGAGGACCTCGATCGTCGTCGCGGGCGAGGCGGCCCGAAGGGCGCGGATGCAATCCACAAAGTGCTGGGCGCCGCCGTCCCGCAGGTCGTCGCGGTCCACGCTCGTCACGACGACGTACGAAAGCCCGAGGCGCGCCACCGTCGCGGCGAGATGCGCGGGCTCTTCGGCGTCCGGCGCGAGGGGCCGTCCGTGCGCGACGTCACAAAAAGGGCAGCGGCGCGTGCAGACGTCGCCCAGGATCATGAAGGTCGCGGTCCCCTTGCCGAAGCATTCGGCGATGTTCGGGCAGGAGGCCTCCTCGCACACCGTGTGCAGCTTCTGCTCGCGCAGGATGGACTTCACCTCGTGGAAGCGGGAATCCGGCGCGGCCGCGCGCACGCGGATCCAGGGCGGCTTCGGCAGCGCGGCGCGGGGAACTATCTTTATCGGAATGCGCGCGGTCTTGGCCGCGCCCTTCTCCTTCGCACCCGGCTCACGCATGCTCGAGCCTCGCCGCGATGCGCTTCGCCAGCCGCTCGCCCATGACCTCGGCGCTCTCGCGAAAGCCGAGCTCGCGCAGCTGCGTGACCCGCAGGCCGGGATAGCCGCAGGGCGCGATCGCATCGAACGGCCGCAGGTCCATCTCCACGTTGAGCGCGACGCCGTGGTAGGCGCGCCCGCGTGCGACCCGGATGCCGAGCGCCGCGACCTTGGCGCCATCCACGTACACGCCGGGCGCGCCGGCCTTGCGCGCGCCGCGGCCGCCGAGAAGATCGAGCACTGCTTCCTCGAGAAGCGCGACGTACGGCTTCACCTTGATGCCGCGCCTCGCGAGATCGACGAGGGCGTAGACCACCGCCTGCCCGGGGCCGTGGTAGGTCACCTCGCCGCCGCGGTCGCTGTTCACGACCGGGATCGGGCCCGGGGCCGGCCCGTGGGCGCGGTCCGCGCCCTGGCCGAAGGTGTAAACGGGCGGATGCTCCAGCACCCAGATCTCGTCGCGCGTGGCCTCGCTCCGGCCGAGCGTGAATTCGCGCATCGCGCGCCAGGCGGGTAGGTACTCGAGGCGCCCGAGGCGCTTGATGGCGGTGCGCTCGACGGCGGCGAGGCTCACAGCACCATTACGACCGCGGGATGGTCGCAGAGCTCCTGGTAGAGGGCGTCGAGCTGCTCGCGCGAGGTGGCGCGCACCACGCAGGTGACGCTGAGGTATTTGCCCTGCCGGCTCGGGCGCATCTCGGTCGTGGCCGGGTCGAAGTCGCGCGCGTGGCGGCGCACGATCTCGGTCACGGTCTGGGCGAATCCCGGCTGCTTGCGCCCCATGACCTTGATCGGAAAGTCGCAGGGGAATGCGAGGCCCGATTCGTGCACTTGCCGCGGGGCGTTCAGGCCGAGACCGCCTCCCGCTTGCCGGCGCGCATGACCTTCTGCTTGAACTCCTGGTAGAGCCGGTACATGCGCCGGAAGACCGGCCCGGGCTTGCCATCGCCGACGGCGCGCCCGTCGAGCGTGACGATCGCGAGCACCTCCTTCGACGAGGAGGTGACCCAGAGCTCGTCGGCGGCGCGCACCTCCGCCTCCGTGACGCGACGGAACTCGAGCGGCATCGCGTTCGCCTGCGCGAGCTCGGTGACCACGTCGTAGGTGATGCCGGGCAGGATCAGATTGTCCTTCGCCGGCGAAAGGATCACGCCGCCCTTCACCGCGAACACGTTGGAGGCCGAGGCTTCGCTGAGCAGGCCGTTCCTGAAGAGGATCGTCTCGGCGCCCCCCACCTCCGCGGACTGCTGGCGCAACAGGCAATTGCCGATGAGCGAGATGGACTTGATGTCGCAGCGCAGCCAGCGGTTGTCCTGCGCGCTTACCGCGCTCGCTCCGCTCTCGACCACCTCGCGCGGCGGATTCACGAGGGGGTTCGACATCATGAAGACGGTCGGCTGCGCGTCCTTCGGGAACGCATGGTCGCGCTTCGCGACGCCGCGCGTCACCTGGAAGTAGATGCCCTGGTCCTCGAATGCCTGTGCGTCGATCAGCTTGAAGATGATGTCGCGCCATTGCGCGCGCGAATACGGATTCCTGATCCGCGTCTCGTTCAGGCTGCGCTCGAGCCGGCTCAGGTGCTCGTCCAGGCGGAACGGCACCCGCGAATACACCGGCACCAGCTCGTAGACGCCGTCGCCGAAGATGAAGCCGCGGTCGAGGACCGGCACCTTGGCCTCCTCCAGCGGCAGGAACGTCCCATTCAGAAAAACCATGCTTGCCTCGCTACTTGAGCCAGAGCCGCAGTGTATCCCAGGCCCTGCCAAAGAAGCCCGCCGGCGCCACCGGCTCGAGCGCGAGCAGCGGAAGCTCCTCGAGCGGCTTGCCCTCGAAGCTCACGCGCAGGGTGCCGACGCGCTGGCCCTGCGCGACCGGCGCGACGAGGGGCTGCTGCGAGAGCAGCTCCGCCTTGAGCTTCTCGCCCTCGCCTTTCGGCACCGCCACCATCACGTCGGACTTGAACCCGGCCTTCACGCCCTTCGCCGAGCCCTTCCACACGTCGAGCGTCTTCGCCGCCTCGCCCGCCGAGTAGAGCTTCACGCTGTCGAAGAACTGGTAGCCCCAGTTGAGGAGCTTCAGGGAGTCCTGCGCCCGGCCCGACTCCGAGGGGGAGCCGAGCAGCACCGAGAGCAGGCGGCGGCCGTTGCGCTTGGACGAGGCGATCAGGCAGAAGCCCGCGGCCTCGGTGTGTCCGGTCTTCACGCCGTCGACGCTCGGGTCGAGCCACAGCAGCCGGTTGCGGTTCGGCTGCGTGATGTTGTTGTATCGGAACTCCTTCACCGCGTAGTACTGGGCGTAGTACTCGGGGAAGTCGCGGATGAGCGAAGCCGCGAGGGTGTAGAGGTCCTGCGCGGTGCTGTAGTGCTGCGCGTCCGGCAGGCCGTTCGCGTTCATGAAGTGCGTGTTTTTCAGCCCGAGGCGCTCGGCCTCGCGGTTCATCATCTGGACGAAGACCTCCTCCGTTCCGGCCACCGCCTCGGCGAGCGCGATGCAGGCGTCGTTGCCCGACTGGATCTCCATGCCGCGGATGAGCTCGTCCACGTTCACGGGCCTTCCCGGCTGGATGAACATGCGCGAGCCGGGCGCGCGCCACGCCCGCTCGGACACGGTCACCTGCTGCTCGAGCGTGAGCTTCTTGTCGCGCAGCGCGCCGAAGACCAGATACGCGGTCATCATCTTGGTGAGCGACGCCGGCTCGATGCGCTCATCGGCCTTGTCGGCGGCGAGGATCTGGTTGCTGGAAAGATCGCCCACGAGCCAGGCCCGCGCCGCGACGGCGGGCGGCTGCGGCGCGGCCGCGTTCGCGATGGACGCGCAAAGCACGGCGAGGGAGAGAAGGATGCTGCGCATGGGGCCCTGCGGGAAAAGGAAGCGCCGAATTATACGAGCCGCGCCATTACCGCACGACGAGGAGCGGCTTAAGGTTGAGCTCGGACTCGATGCGCTCGCCGATCGTGCGCGCGGCCTCGCGGGAGGCGTACGGGCCGACATGCAGCCGCCACAGGTTGCCGACCGAGAGCACCTGGATCGATTCGGCGAGCGAGGCGAGCCGCGCCGCGATGCGTGCACGCAGCTCCTCTGCGTTCGCGCGCGAACTGAAGGCGCCGAGCTGCAGGTACACGGCATTGCCCGCCGGCCCCTGCACCGCCGCCGGTGTAGCCGCGGTCTGCGCCGGCGCCGATGTAGCCGCCGTCTGCGCCGGCGCCGGTGTAGCCGCCGTCTGCGCCGGCGCCGGTGTAGCCGCCGTCTGCGCCGGCGCCGGTGTAGCCGCCGTCTGCGCCGGCGCCGGTGTAGCCGCCGTCTGCGCCGGCTCATCGGGCAGGATGCTCTGCACCTCGACGCGCGCGCTGCCGGCCGCGGCGTAGCCGAGCTTGTAAGCGGCGGTGTACGAGAGGTCGATGATGCGCTCGGAGTGGAACGGCCCGCGATCGTTGATGCGCACGACGACGCTGCGGCCGTTTGCGAGGTTCGTCACCCGCGCGTAGCTCGGGATCGGCAGTGTCGGGTGTGCGGCGGTCATGGCGTACATGTCGTAGGGCTCGCCGCTCGAGGTCTTCTGGCCGTGGAAGCGCCGGCCATACCAGCTCGCCATCCCGGTTTGCTGGAAGGGCTGCACTTGGCGCAATGGCTCATAGGATTGGCCGAACACTGTATACGGACGGTTCGCCGCCTGGATGAGGCGCTCGGGCTTGGGCTGCGCGTCCGGGATTTCGGCGAGATTGGCGGGCGGGTTCTCGCCCGGGCCGTCGTCCTTGTAGTAGCCGCCGCGCGGCGGCGCGGGCCTCGCGGGCGGCGGCGCCTCGGTTTGGGGCGCGGGCGCCGGCTCGGGCTCCTGCGGCGGCGGCACGGAAGCGCAGGCGGCAAGCGCGAGCAACGCGCAGAATGCGAGCCTTCTCACGCTTCGTACACCACGTTGCCCGCGACGATGGTGCAGGCGACGCGACCGCTCAGCTCGCGGCCGAGGAACGGCGTGTTCTTGCCCTGGCTCTTCAGCGTCGCGGCGCTCACCGCGAAAGGCGCAGCCGGATCGAACACCACCAGGTCGGCGGGCGCCCCCGGAGCAATGCGTCCCGACTCCAGGCCGAGGATCCGCGCCGGATCGCTCGTGATCCGCGCCAGGATCGTGGCGAGCGGCAGCTTCTGCGCCGCGCCCCATTTCAGGGTGAGCGGAAGGAGCAGCTCGAGTCCGGTGGCGCCGGGCTCGGCCTGGGCGAAAGGCACGTGCTTGCCGTCTTCGTCGACCGGCGTGTGGTCCGAGCACACGCAGTCCACCGCGCCGTCGGCGAGGCCGCGCGCCAGCGCGTCGCGGTCGCGCGCGCTGCGCAGCGGCGGCTCCAGGCGGCACAGCGAGTCGAAGTAGCCGAGGTCGTTGTCCGAGAGGTGGACGTGGTGGATCGCGACGTCGCAGCTGATCGCCACGCCCTCCGCCTTCGCCCGGCGCACGAGCTCGACCGCGCCCGCGGTGGAGAGCCTGCAGGCGTGCACGCGCGCGCCTGTGTGGCGCGCGAGCTCGATCAGCGTGGCGAGCGCGGTAGTCTCGGCGAACGCTGGAATCCCCGGCAGCCCGAGGCGCGTCGCCATCTCGTCGTCGTGCGCGACGCCCTCCTTCGCGAGCCACGGATCCTCGGGCCGGATCCACACGGCGAAGCCGAAGGTGGCGGCGTACTGCAGCGCCCGCCAGAGCACCTGGGTGTCGGTGATCGGCGCATTCGCCTGCGAGAAGGCGACGCAGCCCGCCTCGGCGAGCTGCGCCATCTCGGCGAGCGCGCTTCCCTGCAGCTTCGCGGTCAGCGCGCCGATCGGATAGAGGCGCGCGCGGGAGAGCGCCTTGGCGCGCCGGCGCAGCATGTCGACCAGGCCGGGCTCGTCGAGCGGCGGGTCGGTGTCCGGCGGGCAGGCGAGGCTCGTGACCCCGCCCGCCACCGCAGCTTCCATCTCGGATTCCAGCGTCGCCTTGTGCTCCTGGCCGGGCTCGCGCAGGCGTACCGAGAGGTCGACCAGACCGGGCGCCACCACCTTGCCGCGCGCATCGATGACGCGCTCGGCCTTGGCGAAGGATTCGGCGATGCGGCCTTCGGCGATAAAGAGCTCGCCCGCCGCGTCGCGGCCGGTCGCGGGGTCCACCACGCGCGCGTTCTTTATATGAATGCGCATCAGTTCCCCGCCACGATGCTCATCACTGCCATGCGCACGGCGATGCCGTAGGTGACCTGGGGCAGGATCACCGAGCGCGGCCCGTCGGCCACGGTGGAGTCGATCTCGACGCCGCGGTTCATCGGCCCCGGATGCATCACGATCGCGTCGCGCTTGGCCGCCGCGAGCTTCTCCGCCGTGAGCCCGTAGCACTTGTTGAACTCCTGTGCCGAAGGCAGCAGGGCGCCGCGCATGCGCTCGTTCTGCAGGCGCAGCATCACGACGACGTCGACGTCCTTGAGCCCCGCGCGCATGTCGTGGAAGACGCGCACCCCGAGCGCCTCGACCCCGCGCGGCAGCAGCGTGCGCGGGCCGATCACCCGGACCTCCGGCGCGCCCAGCGTGGTGAGCCCATGTATGAGCGAGCGCGCCACTCGCGAGTGCAGGATGTCGCCCACGATCGCCACGGTCAGCGTGCCGAAGTCCTTCTTGTAGTGCCGGATGGTGTAGAGGTCGAGCAGGCCCTGGGTCGGATGCGCGTGCCGGCCGTCGCCCGCGTTGATGACGTGCTCGTGCGGCTTCACGTGCCGCGCGATGAGAAAGGGCGCGCCGGAAGCCTCGTGGCGCACGACGAAGACGTCCGCCTGCATCGCCGAGAGGTTCGCCACCGTGTCGAGCAGCGACTCGCCTTTCGTCTGGGAGGAGGCGGCGATGTTGAGATTGATGACGTCGGCGGAGAGGCGCTTCGCCGCGATCTCGAAGGTCGTGCGCGTGCGCGTCGAGGGCTCGAAGAACAGGTTGAAGACGCTCTTGCCGCGCAGCAGCGGCACCTTCTTCACCTCGCGCTCGGTGACGCCGACGAAGGACTCCGCGGTGTCGAGGATCTGCAGCAGGACCTCGCGCGGCAGGCCCTCGATCGAGAGCAGGTGCTGGAGCTCGCCTTGGGCGTTGAGCTGCGGGTTACGCACGCTCGCCCTCGAGCTCGAAGGCGAGCGCGCCGTCGTCGCGGCGCTTCAGGCGCAGGCGCATGCCGGCCGGCACCGCGACCGTGGCGCCGCAATGCTGCGCGCAGATGGGCAGCTGCCGGCCGCCGCGGTCGGCGAGCACGACGAGCGCGATGCTCGCCGGGCGCCCGTAGTCGAAGAGCTCGTTCATCGCCGCGCGCACCGTGCGGCCGCTGTAGAGCACGTCGTCGACCAGCAGGAGCTCGGCGCCCGTCACGTCGAAGGGGATGCGCGTGCGCTTCGGGTCGTGCTTCAGGCCGCGCGCCGAGTAGTCGTCGCGGTAAAACGCGATGTCCATGGTGCCGAGCGGCGAGCCGATCCCGAGCTCCCTGTGCAGGCGCTCGGCGAGCCAGACGCCGCCCGTGTAGAGGCCCACCATCGCCGTCTTCGGTCCGACGCGCGGCTTGAGCCCGCCGACCAGTTCACGGCAGAGCTTCTCCGCGTCAGGCAGCGCGCTCACTCATTTCTCCGAAATACTGCTCCAGCATGAGCTGCGCGGCGACCGAGTCCACCGCTTTCTTCTTCAGGCCGCGCAGTCTCGATTGCGCTTCCACCGAGGTATAGCGCTCATCGACCCGCGCCACCGGGAGCTTGAAGCGCTTCTCGAGGCGGCGGGCGAAGACGTCGCTCTGCTTCGTCATGGCATGGGGCTCGCCGGCCGCGGAAAGCGGCCGGCCGACGATCAGACGGCCCGGATTCCATTCGCGCACCAGCCGCTCGATCTGCGCGAAGCCCGCGATCGCGGGAAGCGGATGCGCGCTGCGCAGCTCCGGCTCCCCGACCGCGACACCGATGCGCTTGAGACCGAAATCGAAAGCGAGGACGGTGCGCGCCGCCCGCTCAGGCATGTCCCGCTTCATCCTGCAGCCGCGCGAAGTCCAGGCCGAGGAGCTCCATCGCCGCGGGCAGGCGCTCCTCCGCCGGGGTCTCGAAGAGGATGCCGTCGCGCGCTTCGACCGTGAGCCAGGCGTTCTGCGAGAGCTCGTGCTCGAGCTGGCCCGCCGACCAGCCGGCGTAGCC
>Ga0070741_10003516_pt1 | contig 38763 bp, 37 predicted proteins | sample Coa_R1_4_FD_66440 | JGI IMG/M metagenome (GOLD analysis project Ga0070741, IMG submission 66440) | Surface soil microbial communities from Centralia Pennsylvania, which are recovering from an underground coalmine fire - Coalmine... | ecosystem: Environmental > Terrestrial > Soil > Unclassified ... | reverse complement strand
GGATGGAACTGGACCGCAAGGTACCACGGATGTCCAGGGAGCTCGGCGATCTCGACGAACTTGCCGTCTGGGGAGCGGCCCGAGATTCTCAGTCCGTGTTCGTGGAGCGCCTTCTCGTACACGCAGTTGAATTCGTAGCGATGACGATGACGCTCGTGGATGGTGGACGTGCCGTAGACGCGCTGCGCGAGCGAGCCTGGCGCCAATTCGCACGCGTAGCTTCCGAGGCGCATCGTGCCGCCGAGATCGTCGACGCCGAGCAGATCCCGCAGCTTGTAGATCACCTTCGCGCTCGTGTCCGGATTCACTTCCGTGGAATCGGCATCGGCAAGACCCGCGACGTTTCGCGCGTATTCGACCGTCGCCCACTGGAAGCCGTAGCAGATGCCGAAGTACGGAATCAGCCGCTCGCGCGAGACCTGCGCCGCTTTCATCATCCCGCGCGTGCCGCGATTGCCGAATCCGCCAGGGACGAGGATGCCGTCGGCGCCGTCGAGCAAGTGTTCGCCGCCCGATTCCTCGAGCGCCTCCGCCTCGATCCACTTGATGTTCACCTTGACGCGGTTCTGGAATCCGCCGTGATACAGCGCTTCGTTGAGGCTCTTGTACGAATCTTCGTAGCCGACGTACTTCCCGACCACATGGATTGTCAGCTCGTCGAGCGGGTTCTTGATGCGCGCGACGAGATCCTCCCATGCCTGCATCCGCCGTTCGGTCTGCGGCAGGTGCAAGTATTTCAGCACGATGCGATCGAGGCCTTCGGCCGCGAGCACCAGCGGCACTTCGTAGATGTTTGCGACGTCTTTCGCGGTGATGACCGCTTCTTCGTCGACGTCGCAGAAGAGGGCGATCTTGCGCTTGATGTCTGGATCGAGGAAGCGATCGGTGCGGCAGAGCAGGATGTCGGGTTGAATGCCGATGGACCGCAGATCGCGCACGCTGTGCTGCGTCGGCTTCGTCTTCAACTCGCCGGCGGCGCCGATGAACGGCACCAGCGTCAGGTGGACGAAGATCGAGTTGTCGCGTCCGACGTCCTGGCGCAGCTGGCGGATCGCTTCGAGGAATGGCAGGCTTTCGATGTCGCCCACGGTGCCGCCGATCTCGACAAGCGAGATGTCGGCGTCTTTCGCGTTGTCGCGCATCGCGTCCTTGATCTCGTTGGTGATGTGCGGGATCACCTGCACCGTGCGCCCGAGATATTCGCCGCGTCGTTCTTTCTGGATCACGCTCTGGTAGATCTTGCCCGTCGTCCAGTTCGAATGCTTCGTCGTCGCCGTGTTCGTGAAGCGCTCGTAGTGTCCCAGGTCGAGGTCGGTTTCGGCGCCGTCATCGGTGACGAACACCTCGCCGTGCTGATACGGGCTCATCGTGCCCGGATCGACGTTGATGTACGGGTCGAACTTCTGCATCGTCACCTTGTACCCGTGCCCCTCGAGCAGCGCGCCAATCGAGGCCGCCGCGAGCCCCTTGCCGAGCGAGGAAACGACGCCGCCGGTCACGAAAATGAATTTGGGAGTTCGTCCGTCCATGTGCAGTTATGAGTGTGTCGATGTTGGCACCGCGAGCAGGCGGCGCACCTGTTCCAGATCATCTGGAGTGTTTACTTCGAACGATTCGTATTTGGTTTCGATGGCCTTGATGCGGATGCCATGTTCGAGGGCGCGCAGCTGCTCGAGCGATTCCGCCCGTTCGAGCGGCGTTTGCTCCAGGGTGGCGAGCACCATCAAGGTGCTACGGCGGTACGCGTAGAGACCGATATGTCTATAGATGGGCGGCCAGCCCCCGCGCGGGTCGCGCATGTACGGAATGGGCGCGCGGGAAAAGTACAGCGCGAAATTACCGCGGTCGAGGACCACTTTGACGACGTTCGGATTGTTCAGCTCGGCCGAATCGTGGATGCGGCGATACAGCGTCGTCATCTGGACCGACGGATCTGAAAACGGCGCGACGAGCTCGCCAATGGCCGCGGGATCAATCAGCGGTTCGTCACCCTGGACGTTGACCACGACGTCGCAGTCGAGCGTCGCGGCGACTTCGGCCAATCGGTCGGTGCCCGTTTCGTGCGCTTTGGTCAGCTTGACGTTGCCGCCGAATTCGTTGACGCGCGTGGCAATCCGCAGATCGTCGGTTGCGACGATCACCTGTGAGAGCACTTTCGCCGCCGCGGCGCGTCGGTACACGTGCTCGATCATCGGACGGCCTTCGATGTCGGCGAGCGCTTTGCCGGGGAGCCGCGTCGATGCGTATCTTGCGGGGATGATGGCGACGATCGTGAGCGGGGGAACCGAATCGACCTTGAAGTCAGTCGATGCAGGGTGCACGGCGAATAATAACACGACTAGTGCTACGATCGGATGAGATCCAGATGAACGTGAAGCGCACGTTGGTGTTCGTCGGCAGCGGCGCCGCGTTGATCGCGTGGTTGGCGGGCGCCGCGACCTCGAATCGCGAGTACGCGCCGCCGGTTCTCGTCTCGCCGCCGCACGTGGACGTGCAGGGCGCGGATCTCGCGAAAGAAATTGCGCGGCTGCACGAGCGGCTGCGGCCCGAATCGACCCCGCGTCAACCCGGACGCAACCTCTTCACGTTCCACGCTGCGATTCAGCACCGGCCGGCGATCGTCGAATCACCAACAGCGGCGATCAGCGAGGTGCCTGCGCCAACGGCGCCGCCGCAGCCGATGTTGAAACTGGCCGGTATCGCGGAGGACGCCGGACCGAACGGGCCGGTGCGCACCGCGATCATTTCGACCGACTCGCAGCTGTTTCTCGTCAAGGAAGGCGAGGCGGTCACAGCGCGGTATCGCGTGGCGAAGATTGCCCCCGACGTCGTCGAACTGACCGACGCGCTCGACGGCACGACGCGTCGGCTCCCTTTGAAGTAGGCCGGGTCTTTTGAGACCCGGCGGGTCCCAAAGGACCCGCCCTACGCGAATGTCGGTAGCCATCATCATCAACCCGATTTCTGGCGGCGCGCGACCGGAGGCCGCGCGCCGGCGCGCGCAGATCGCGATCGACACGGTCGAGCGCCATGGTGATCGGCCCGAGGTCTTCGTCACAGAACGTCCGGGCCATGCGAAAGAACTCGCGCGCGCCGCCGCCGAGCGCGGCGACCGGCTGGTGATCGCGTGGGGCGGCGACGGGACGATCAACGAAGTCGCATCGGCGCTTGTCTTCGGTGAGACGCCGATGGCGATCGTGCCGGCCGGGTCCGGTAACGGACTGGCCACCGAGCTCGGCGTCAGGCGTCGGCCGGAGCTGGCGATTGCCAGCGCGCTGAAATCAGAAGGGCGGCCGATCGACGTCGGTGAAATGGCGTCCCGCCACTTCGTCAACATTGCCGGCATCGGCTTCGACGCCGAGGTCGCCGCGAAGTTCAATCACCCAAGCAATACGCGCCGCGGCGCGCGCGGCTACGTCACGCTGACCGCGCGGAACTTCCTGACGTATCAACCGCGCACGTACGACCTCACCGTCGACGGCGACCGTCGGCGCGTGCGCGCCCTGCTCGTCGTCATCGCCAACGGCACCGAGTTCGGCAACCGGATCCTGATCGCCCGCGGCGCGCGGGTCGACGACGGGATGCTCGACGCGGTGGTGGTGGAAGAACGCTCGCGCGCGCGGACGATCGCCCGCGTGCCGTGGCTGGTCAGCCGCCAGATTCACCGCGTGCCGGCGTGGTCGACGCGGCCGGCGAAGAAAGTCGTCGTGGAGTGCGACGAGCCGATGATGTTCCACGTAGACGGGGAACCGGTCCAGGGGGGAACGCGGCTGGAAGCGCGGATACATCCTGGAGCGCTCCGGGTATGCGTGTGAGCGTGTATTGCGGATTGAGGAATGCGGATTGCGGATTGATTGATGATTCACCAATAAATCCGCAATCCTCAATCCCCAATCCTCAATGACTGCGTTAGTATCAGTGGTGCCAGCCCTCGCGGAGTTCTTCATGGCTCGTTGGTGTGTTCCACTCTGTGCGCTCATCTTCGTCGGTGCACAGGCACAGCCCCCGAAGTTTGAATCGACCACGCGCACCGTTGCCGTGTTCGCGACGGTCACGAACGCCCAGGGCCGCCTCGTCCCCGATCTCACGCAAGATGATTTCGAGATCTACGACAACGGCACCAAGCAGCCGCTGACGGTCTTCTCGAACGACATCCAGCCGATCACGGTCATCATGCTGCTCGATCGCAGCGGCAGCATGAAGCCGAACTTGGATCTCGAGGTGCGCGCGGCGGAAACGTTCGTCCACGGCATGCTGCCGGTCGACCGCGCGCGCATCGGCACCTTTGGCGCCACCATCCAAATCGACCCCGACGACTTCACGTCGGATCGCGACACGCTGTTCAAGATCCTGCGCGGCGACCTGCAGAAAAACGGCCCGACGCCGTTATGGAACGCCGTGGACCGCGCGATCGACAAGTTGCTCCTCGAGAAGGGGCGGCGCGTCGTGATGGCGTTCAGCGACGGCGTCGACGAACCGCTCGATTTCAGCGGGAAGGCGAAGTCGTCGAAGGATGCGACCAAGCGCGCCGAAGAAAACGACATCATGGTGTACTCGGTCGGGATGGAAGGTCTCGCGCCGATGCAGCCGCAGCGCGGCATCCAGGGCTTTGGCGGACGCGGCTTCGCGCCGCAACGCCGCAACGACCCGTTGATGCAGAAGCCCGATGAGGGGATGGCGAAAATCGCCGAAGCGACCGGCGGCGGTTATTTCGAGCTGAAATCAGCCGGCGATCTTCTCGGTGGCTTCGATCGCGTCGCCGACGAACTGCATCATCAATACGCGCTCGGCTTCGCGCCGCAGAAACTTGACGGCAAGATGCACGACTTGACGGTCAAGGTCGCGAAGTCCGGCTACACCGTCCGCGCACGGAAACGCTACCTCGCGCCGCGAAGTTGATCGTTGTGGCGCAGGCCTTTAGGCCTTTAGGCCTGCATGCCAGCAGCCCTGAAGGGCAGCGCTACACGAGCCGCACGACGTTGACGGTTTTGATCGCGGGAACGCGACGCAGTTCTGCCGCCGCTTTGTCGAGCGCGTCGCGCGATCCGTCTTCGTCGACGTTTACGATTCCAACAGCCCCGCCGGCGTGACGGCCCAACGCGAAGTTGGCGATGTTCACGCGATGGCGGCCGAGGATCGTCCCCACCTCGCCGATGACGCCTGGCTGATCGTCGTTCGCGATGATCAGCATCGTGCCGCCCAGCGGTGCATCGACGTCGACGCCGCTCAGCGAGACGATGCGCAGGCTGTGCGGCTCGAAGACGGTTCCCTCGACCCAGCGTTCGCCCGTGTCGGTGTGCAGCTTGATCGACAGCAGGCTCGTGTAGTGCCGCGATCGCGAACTGCGCGTCTCGACGATCTCGATGCCGCGCTCGCGCGCAGCGCTGCGGCCGTTGACGATCGACACGCCGCTCGACAGGATCGGTCGCAGGACGCCGGCGGCGGCGCTCGCCGCGAGCACTTCGACGCCGCGGCTCTCGACGAGCGCGCCGTAGTACCGCACGCCCAACGCTTCGATCCGCGCCGGTCCCATCTGCGACAACAAGCCGCCCATCTGATCCGCGAGCCGAATCCAGGACTGCAGTCGCTGCAGTTCGTCCGGGTGAATCGACGGGAAGTTGACAGCGTTTCGCACGACGCCGTCACGCAGGAAATCGCGAACCGTCGCGGCCGTCTCGATGCCGACCAGTTCCTGCGCCTCTTCGGTCGACGCGGCGATGTGTGGGGTCGCGATAACCTGCGGGAGTTGGGCGAGCGACCAATCCTTCGGCGGCTCTGTTTCGAAGACATCGAGCGCCGCGGCGCCGACAGTGCTGCTTTCGATCGCGCGTCGCAATGCCGCTTCGTCGATCAACTCGCCGCGCGCCGTGTTGATAATCCGGATACCAGGTTTACACCGCCCAAACCGTGCGTCGTTGAACAGGTGCTTCGTGTCCGGCGTCGACGGCAGGTGCAGCGTCAGGTAATCCGCGCTCGCACACAGCTCGTCGAGCGACATCAGCTCGACGCCAAGCGACTGCGCGACCTCCTTCGAGATAAACGGATCGTGCGCGACGATGCGCATGCCGAAGGCGCGGGCGCGCTGCGCGACCTCCTGGCCGATGCGGCCGAGGCCGGCGATGCCCAGCGTCTTGCCGCGCAACTCGCTGCCGAGAAACTTCTTCTTCTCCCACTTCGCGTCTTTCATCGCCCGATCGGCCGCAGGCACCGATCGCGCCAGCGCCAGCATCAGGGCGCACGCATGTTCGGCGACGCTGATGCTGTTCGCGCCCGGCGCATTGACGACGAGGATGCCGCGCGAGCTGGCGGCTGGGACGTCGATGTTGTCGACGCCGGTGCCGGCGCGGCCGATGATGCGCAGTTTCGGCGCGGACGCCAGCAGCGCGGCGTCGACTTTCGTGGCGCTGCGCACGAGCAGGGCATCCGCATCAGCGAGATCCGCAGCGAGGACGTCCGGTTTGCGGCCGGACCGTGCGTCGACAGTCCATCCGGCTTCGCCGCGGAGCAGTTCCACGGCGGAAGCCGGCAGGTCGTCTGCGATAACGATTTTCATGTCGTCGTGTAGAGGCTGGAGGCTCGAGGTTAGAGGCTAGTGCGGCTAGGGCTGCGTGACTGTGTTCTTCCAGCCTCGAGCCTCTAGCCTCGAGCCTCTATTTCTTCGGTCCGATCGATCGGACGTAGTTGATGACGTCCCAGATCTGGTGCTCGGTCAGCTTGTGGCCAAAGGCCTTCATGCCGGTCTTGGCCGAGCCTTCCGAAATGACCTTGAACAGCTCGCCGTCGGTCGAGCCGTGCTTCCACTCGGCGTCGGTCAGGTCCGACGGCTTCGGATCGAGCTGTTCGCCCATCCGTCCGTCGCCTTTGCCGGTGTCGCCGTGACAGCTCCGGCAGTTCTTCTCGTAGACCTCTTTACCGGCGGCAATGGATTCCGGACTCGCGGCGACCGGATTCTTCACTTTTGCCGCTTCGGGATGGCGATGCGCGCCAGCTTCGTGCTGGTGCGCCGGTTGTTGACCGTCAAACGCCGCAAGCGCCAGCGTCAACGTGCCGCACATCGTCGCGGTGAGAAGCGCGTGACGAACTCGTCCGTGATGCATGGCTACAGTATAATCCGTAGGTTTCGGACATCCGTTCGAGCGTCGCTTGTTGATACGCCCTGCGATGGTGCAAACCGCTAAAACATTCGAAACTCCGCGCGACAACGCGGTAAACAAATCCCCTTTTCCACAGACTTTTCCACAGCGTTCGCGGAAATCTTCCACAACCGACAGGTGACGTGACCTAAAGCTATGCCGACATCAATCAGTTTGAAAAACGGTCAACTCGTCGTTCCCGACGATCCGATCATCCCGTTCATCGAAGGCGACGGGACCGGGCCCGACATCTGGCGCGCCAGCGTGCGCGTGATGGATGAAGCGGTCGCCAAGGCGTACGGCGGCAAAAAGAAAATCGCCTGGATGGAAGTGTTCGCCGGCGAGAAGAGCTTCACGAAGTTCAACAACTGGCTGCCTGACGAAACCGTCGAGGCGTTTCGCAAATACCTCGTCGGCATCAAAGGACCGTTAACGACGCCGGTCGGCGGCGGCATTCGATCGCTGAACGTCGCGCTGCGGCAGTTGCTCGATTTGTATGTCTGCCTGCGGCCGGTCCGCTGGTATCGCGGCGTGCCGTCGCCGGTCCGTCATCCGGAAAAGGTGGACATGGTGATCTTCCGCGAGAACACGGAAGACATCTACGCGGGCATCGAATACCCGGCCGGATCGCCGGAAGCGCAGAAAATCCTGGATTTCTTCGCGAAAGAGTTTCCGAAAGAGTTCAACAAGATCCGGTTCGGCGCCGTCGCGAAAGCGCAGGAGTGGCAGCGGCAACTCGAGGGCATCGGCGCGCCGAAGCGCGAGGTTGGCGTCCAGGTCGGCGTTGGCTTGAAGCCAATCAGCTACTACGGCACCGAGCGGCTCGTGCACAGCGCGATCGGCTACGCGATCAAGAGCGGCCGCAAGAGCGTGACGCTGGTGCATAAGGGCAACATCATGAAGTTCACCGAGGGCGCGTTCCGCGACTGGGGCTATCAGGTCGCGAAGCAGTTCTACGGTGCGGTCGAAATCGACGGCGGACCGTGGTGCAGGATCCCGGAAGGGAGGCCGGGCGCCGGCCTCGTGATCAAGGACGCGATCGCGGACATCACGCTGCAGCAGGTGCTGACGCGCCCGGACGAATTCGACGTCATCGCGACGCCGAACTTGAACGGCGACTACCTCTCGGACGCGCTTGCCGCGCAAGTCGGCGGCATCGGGATTGCGCCTGGCGGCAACATCAACTACGTCACGGGACACGCGGTGTTCGAAGCGACGCACGGCACCGCGCCGAAGTACGCCAATCAGGACAAGGTGAATCCCGGCTCGGTCGTGTTGTCCGGCGAAATGATGTTCCGTCATCTGGGATGGAACGAAGCGGCCGATCTGATCGTGAAGGGCATGGACGGCGCCATCGCCGCGAAGACGGTCACCTACGACTTCGCCCGGTTGATGGAAGGCGCCAAGGAACTGAAGACATCCGAATTTGCGGACGCTGTCATCAAGCACATGTAGCGCAGGCCTTCAGGCCTGCTTGGAGAACGATCGATGAATCGCAAAGTTACAGTCGTTGGTGGCGCGGGCAACGTTGGGGCGACGGTTGCCCGCGGAGTCGCGGATAAATCGCTCGCGGACGTTGTCGTCATCGACATCGCGGATCAGAAGGCCGCCGGCGTCGCGCTCGACATGCTCGAGGCGTGCCCCGTGTGGGGATCCGATTCGCGCGTGATGGGCACGGGCGACTACGCCGAGAGTGCGGGGTCCGACATCGTCGTCATCACGTCGGGGATGCCGCGCAAGCCGGGCATGAGCCGCGACGACCTGCTGAACGTGAACTACAACATCATGCAGCAGGTCACCGCGAACGTCGTCAAGCACTCGCCGAACTGCATCCTGATCGTCGTCAGCAACCCGCTCGATGCGATGGCGCAGGCGGTGTATAAGCTGTCGAAGTTCCCGCGCGAACGCGTCATCGGCATGGCGGGCGTTCTCGACTCGGCGCGCATGCGGACGTTCATTGCGAAGGAACTGAATGTGTCGGTCGACAACGTGCACGCGTTCGTGCTCGGTGGCCACGGCGACACGATGGTGCCGCTGCCGCGCTACTCGACGGTCGCCGGCATTCCGATCACCGATCTGATGGACAAAGCGACGATCGACCGGATCGTCGATCGCACGGCCAATGGCGGCGCCGAGATCACGAAGCTGGTGGGCACGAGCGCGTGGTATGCGCCGGGTGCATCGGTGGTCGACATGGTCGAAGCGATCCTCCTCGACAAGAAGAAGATCGTCCCGTGCTCGGTGTTCCTGCAGGGCGAATACGGCGTGAAAGATCTGTTCGTCGGCGTCCCGTGCAAGCTCGGGTCGCGCGGCCTCGAGAAGATCATCGAGATCAAACTCACGCCGGACGAACAGACGGCGTTCAACAAGTCGGCGGCTGCGGTCAAGGAGCTCGTCGATGTCATCAAGGTCTGACGATCTCGTCGTGGTCGCGACCTTTGACGGTCGGCCAGAAGCCGACCTCGCGAAAGGCGCGCTCGAGGCCGCCGGCATCGACTCGATGATCCGAGCCGATGACGGTGGATCGATGCGTCCGCATATCGCGTGGGCCGGCGTCGGCTTTCAGATCATCGTCCGCGCCGAGGATCTGGACGCCGCCCGCGAGATTCTCGACACACCAGCGACGCCCGCATAGAACGTGGCAGCGTGAGTTCCACCGACCGGATCACCGACTACGATCGCATCGCCGATCGATACAATCGCCGGTATTCGCTGTACGAGTACGCCGGCACACGCGAGTCGTTGCTCGGTTTCGTTGGCGACAACGTCGACGTCCTCGAGGTGGGTTGCGGCACCGGCCACTGGCTGCGGACACTCTCCGACCAGTGGAGCGCGCAGGCTTTAGCCGAGCGGCGTCGCATCGTCGGCGTCGAGCCATCGATGCCGATGCTGCAGCAGGCCTCGGGGCGACGCGTGCGCGCAATTGCCGAACAGCTGCCGTTTCCTGACGCCAGCTTCGATCGCGTGTACTGCGTCAACGCGCTGCACCATTTCTCGGACCGCATGCAGTTCTTCCGCGAGGCGCGTCGAGTGCTTCGGCCTGGCGGCGGGCTGATGTCGATCGGCAAGGACCCGCACGCCGAGCGCGACGCGTGGTGGGTCTACGACTACTTTCCGGAAACGCGCGACATCGATCGGCAGCGGTTTGCGCCGGTCCGCCGGCTGCGCGGCGAACTGGCCGTGGCCGGCTTTACGTGGGCGGAGTCGTTCGAGGCGGATCACGTCGAGCACGTCCAACCCGCGACAGAGGCGCTCGCGACCGGCGTCGTGACACCGTCGTTTACGTCGCAGCTGACGGTGTTGTCCGACGACGAATTTGCTCAGGGTGTCACACGGATTCGTGATGCGAATTCAGACGGTGAACTGCAGCTTGTGACCGATTTCTACTTGTTCGCGACCGTCGGGTGGATTAGTTGCTAGGAACAAGCCTTGCAGAGCTTGCTCGCGCATGCCGCTGCCGCCGCGCACACGGCCGACAATTCTGCTCGTGGATGATTGCAGCGACCAACGCGATCTGTACGAAATCGTGCTGTCCGCGGACTTCACGATCCTGACCGCCAGCCGCGGCGCTGAGGCGATTGCGGTCGCGCAGCTCTATCATCCCGACGTCATCGTGCTCGATATCGACATGCCTGAGATGGACGGGTTCGAAACGTGTCGTCGGCTGAAAGCCGATCCGGCCACGGCGGCGATTCCGGTCGTGATGTTGACGGCGCACGATCATTCGCACAATGCTGGGCGTGCCGTGGGTGCGCTGACCGTGCTCCAGAAGCCCTGTTCCGAAATCCTGCTCGCCGAGGCGATTGCCGTCGCCATCATCGCTTCCGCGCGATAAGCCGCCATGGTGCCTCGTATCCTTTCGTTCAAACGCGGCGCCGGATCGAAGGAGCGTCGCGCGAAACAGTTCCGGGTGCTGGTCGTCGACGACGACGAGAACATGCGCACGTTTATCATGAGCGTGCTGCAATCGGCGGGTTATCAGACGGCGTCGGCCTCGGACGGCGACGAGGCCATCTCGCTCGCATCGAAGACCGATCCGTTCGATCTCCTGGTCACCGACGAAATGATGCCGAGGATGGTCGGTCATCAGCTCGCGCGCTACATGCGCGAGCGGTACCTCGACATGAAGGTGCTGTACCTCACCGGCTTTCGCGACGAGCTGTTCAAGGCCAAGGGCTCGTTGTGGGCGGACGAAGCGTTCCTCGAAAAGCCGGTCACGCCCGAGGCGCTGCAGCAGGCGGTCTCGCAGTTGCTCTTCGGCCGCGTCGATCACAAAGAGCTGCGATAGAGCGCGTTGTCGGCGGAGCCGACGCGGAACCATCGCCACGCGTACGGCTCCAGCGCGATCTCGTGGCGCCCATCGCGTCCGGTGCTGTGATCGTCATCGAACACGTTGACGAGGAGATCGCCCCGCGGGACGGTGACGTCGACGGTCGCGCGCGCCCTGGCGTCGGTGAAATTGTGCAGCGTCAGCAGCGACGTGCCGCGCCAGTCGTAGCGGATGGCGAGCACGCCTTTGGCTGATGTCGGCACGATCGCGAATTGTCCCCAGCTGATCTCCGGGCACTCTTTCCGCATGCGAATCATGCGCTCGGTCCAATTGAGCATCGAGTGCGCGTCGCGCCGCTGATCCGCGACGTTGACTCTTGCGTAGCCGTAGGTCGCGTCGTCGATGACGTGCTGAATCGGGGTGTTGCCGGCGGTGAAGCCGCCATGGCGTTCGCGCGTCCACTGCATCGGCGTCCGCGCGCATTCGCGCTCGGGCAGCGACAGGTCGTCGCCCATGCCGATCTCGTCACCGTAGAGCATCATCGGTGTGCCGGGCAGCGAGAAGAGCAGGCTGAACGCGAGCTCGAGCCGCCGCCGATCGTTGCCGAGCATCGGCGTGACGCGCCGCCTGATGCCGCGATCGTACAGCTGCATCGTCTTCTTCGGTCCGAACGCATCGAACACCTGCTGGCGTTCCTCCGGCGACAGCCGTCCGAGGTCGAGTTCGTCGTGGCTGCGCAGAAAGTGCACCCACTGCGCTTCGGCCGGACGCTTCGCCGTCTCCTTCAACGCCCACTCGAGCGGTCCGAGATCCGCGGTCGCGAGCGCATAGAACAAACGCTGGTTGACGGGAAAGTTCAACATCATCTGCAGCCGGTCGCCGCGCTCGCCGAAGTACTTCAGGCTCTCGTCGGGCGGGACGTTCGCTTCGGCGAGCAGAATCGCATCGCCGGACCGCCACTGCAGGAAGTGCCGCATCTCGTGCAGGAACTCGAAATCCTGATCGTGCGTCACGCCGGCGCCTTTCCGTTCGATCAAGAAAGGAACCGCGTCCATGCGAAAGCCGGACACGCCGAGCTCGAGCCAGTAGCCCATCACCTTCGAAATTTCGTCGCGTACGCGCGCGTTCCACGTGTTCAGGTCGGGTTGAAAGTCGTAGAACCGGTGGAAGTAGTACTGGCCTGCGTGTTTGTCGTAGGTCCACGTCGTCTTCTGCACGCCGGGAAACACGATGCCTTTCTCGTGATCCGCCGGCTGCGTGTCGGACCAGACGTACCAGTCCCGCGTCGGCGACGCGGCATCGGCGCGCGCCGCCTGAAACCAGCGGTGTTGATCCGACGTGTGATTGACGACGAGATCGACGATGACCCGCATGCCGATCGCGCGCGCGTGGTTCATGAACTCGACGAACTCGCCCGAGGATCCGTACTTGCCGTTGACGCCGTAGTAGTCAGCGACGTCGTACCCGTCGTCTTTTTCTGGCGAGGGATAGAACGGCTGCAGCCAGACGCACGTGACGCCGAGGCCGGCGAGATAGTCGAGCCGGCGGCTCAGGCCTTCGAGGTCGCCGATGCCGTCGCCGTCGGAATCCTGGAACTTGCCCACAGGCAGGCAGTAGATGACGGCATTCTTGTACCAGAGATCTTCGATCGCCATATTGCGGTCGCAAGCATGATGTCTGCCGCCTATAATCCGCGCGGAGGTCCTCATGACCGGCTTCTGTCTGTCGGTGCTCGTCGCCGCGGTTCTCGGAGCGCCCGCGATCGTGGCGCAAGGGACCCCTGGGAAACCGAAAAAACCGCCCATCTCCACCGCCCCGTGGCCCGACGACGAGACGATCGCGACACGGCGGGCCGCCGCCGAAGACCGTGCGTTGTTCCGGGACGACCGGCCGCTGGCGTTCACGATGACGGCAGATCTGTCGTCGATGAACCGCGAGCGCGAGGTGACGAAATCCTACAGTGGCGTCTTGACGGTGGACGGCACGGACATCCCGATTGTGATCGGACCACGCGGCCATTTCCGGTTGAAGATCCAGACGTGCGACTTCGTGCCGATCCGCCTGCAGTTCGCACCGACCGCGAATCTGGCGACGACGGTATTCGATGGTCAATCGACTTTGCGCCTCGGCACCCATTGTCGCGACGAACGTGAGTCCGATCAGTACGTCACGCGCGAGTATCTCGCATACAAACTGGCCCACCTGGTGACGCCGATGTCGTTCCGCGCGCGGCTCGCGGCGGTGACGTACGTCGACGCGAAATCAAAGAAGACGATCGGAACACACCGGGGCTTGCTGCTCGAGCGCGAAGCCGACGTCGCGCAGCGACTCGGCGGGCGCGAGGTCAAAGTGCCGCACATGCTGTTCGATGCCTTCGACGCGGACTCGCTGACGACGATGGGACTCGTCGAGTACATGCTCGGCAACACCGACTTTTCGGTGTGGGGACTGCACAACGTGATCGTCGTCCAGGACAAGCGGCGACGGTTTTATCCGGTACCGTACGACTTCGACCTGTCGGGCCTGGTGCACGCGCCGTACGCGACGTACGATCCGCGGCTGCCGGTGAAGAGCGTCACCGACCGTCTGTACCGTGGGCCATGCCGCACGGTGGAACAACTCGATGCAGCAGCGGCACCGTTCCGGGCGCAACAATCGGCCATGCTGTCAACGGTCGACGCCAGCGATCTCGATGCGGCGCACCGGAAAGAAGTGAAGAGCTACCTGGAGAGCTTCTTCCGCCGCGTCGCCACGAAGCAGGCGATCAAGAGCACGTTCGTCGACGGTTGTCCTGCCAACCGAGTGCGTATCTGATCGCGTCTAATGGGCATGCAACTGCGAACGGTTGTGCTTGCGTGTGCGATCGGTCTCCTTGGGACGACAGTTCTGGGCGCGCACGAAGGCAGCGGCACCGCCTCGGCAAGGGCGCTGGTCGCTCACGTGCAGCAGGTTCTGGAGACGTTCGAGGGCCGCGGGTTCGTCGTGCTGGCGATCAATCTGGAGCCGACGCAGCGTCAGCAGGTGCTGGCGCTGCTCAAGGCGACCGGCATCACGTTTACGCCGCTCGAAAGCAACTGGGACTGGGCGAAGAAGGAGTTCGGGATTGACGGAACGCCCGCCGCGTTCCTGATCGATCGCGACGGACGGGTGATGTTCCATCCGGAGGTCCACGACGCCGAGACGCGCGTGATGCTCGAGCGTCAGGTCGAGTCGCTTATTTCCAGATAGCGCGGACGTACTCGCGCGTCATCTTCGCGATGTTCGAGATCGGAATCTCTTTCGGGCAGACCGCTTCGCACTCACCTTCGTTCGAGCAGCTGCCGAAGCCTTCTGCATCCGCCTGATTGATCATCGCGACCACGCGCCGCGTCCGTTCGGCCTCGCCCTGCGGCAGAATCGCGAGCTGCGAGATCTTGGCGCTCATGAACAAGTGCGCCGACGCGTTCTTGCACGCCGCCACGCACGCGCCGCAGCCGATGCACGCAGCCGAGTCCATGGCCGTCTCGGCAATGTCCTTGGGAATCGGAATCGCATTGCCGTCAGGTGCGCCGCCGCAATTGACCGAGACATAACCGCCGGCCGCGATGATGCGATCGAACGCGCTGCGATCGACGACGAGGTCGCGGACGACCGGAAACCCGCGCGCCCGCCACGGTTCAATCGTGACGGTGTCGCCGTCCTTGAAGCGCCGCATGTGCAGCTGGCACACCGTGGTGCCGCGGTCCGGGCCGTGCGGCACGCCGTTGACGACGAGGCTGCACATCCCACAGATGCCTTCACGGCAATCGGAATCGAACGCGATCGCTTCTTCGCCCTTCTTGACGAGCCCTTCGTTGACGACGTCGAGCATCTCGAGGAACGACATGTCGGGCGACACGTGATCGGTGGGGTAGTCGACAAGGCGACCCGCGGAGGTCGGCCCCGCTTGTCGCCAGATTTTCAGGTTCAGGCGCATCTGTCCTCTCGCTCGGCTACAGCCTTCGCGCTACTTGTACGACCGCTGGGTCGGGTGCACTTCGTCGAATTCGAGCGGCTCCTTGTGCAGGACCGGCTCTTTGCCGACGCCGGTAAATTCCCACGCTGCGACATACGAGAAATTCGCGTCGTCACGCAGCGCTTCGCCGTCGGGTGTCTGGCTCTCTTCGCGGAAGTGTCCGCCGCACGACTCTTTGCGATGCAGTGCATCGCGCGTCAGCAGTTCGGCGAACTCGAGGTAGTCGGCGACGCGGCCGGCGTACTCGAGGCTCTGATTGAGGTTGTCGTTCGAGCCTGGCACCGAGACGCTGTGCCAGAACTCGTCGCGCAGCTTCGGGATCTCCTGCAGCGCGCGGGTCAGGCTTTCTTCGGTGCGCGCCATGCCGACGTTGTCCCACATGATCCGACCGAGCTCGCGATGCATCTCACGGATGCCGCGATTGCCTTTCACCGCCAGCAGTTTGTTGATCCGCTCCTGCACGCTGTTCGCGGCGCTCTTGAACGCGTCGTGATCCGTCGTCACTTTCGGCAGCGTGTTGCTCGCGAGGTAGTGGCCGATCGTGTAGGGGATGACGAAGTAGCCGTCGGCGAGCCCCTGCATCAGCGCGCTCGCGCCGAGGCGGTTCGCACCGTGATCCGAGAAGTTCGCTTCGCCGAGGACGTGCAGGCCAGGGATGTTGCTCATCAGGTTGTAGTCGACCCAGAGTCCGCCCATCGTGTAGTGGATCGCCGGGTAGATGCGCATCGGAACTTTGTACGCATTCTCGTCGGTGATCTTTTCGTACATCTGAAACAGATTGCCGTATTTCTCTTTGATCGTCTCGACGCCGAGCCGCTGAATCGCGTCGCGGAAATCGAGGTAGACCGCCAGGCCGGTTGCGCCGACGCCGCGGCCGTCATCGGCCATCTGCTTGGCGTTGCGTGACGCGACGTCGCGCGGCACGAGGTTGCCGAAGCTCGGATACTTGCGTTCGAGGTAGTAGTCACGATCCTCTTCGGGGATCTGTTCCGGCGGACGCGTGTCGCCCTTCTTCTTCGGCACCCAGACGCGGCCGTCGTTGCGCAGGCTCTCGCTCATCAGCGTCAGCTTTGACTGGTGATCGCCGCTGACCGGGATGCACGTCGGATGGATCTGCGTGTAGCACGGGTTCGCGAAGAGCGCGCCGCGCTTGGCCGCGCGCCACGCCGCCGTGACGTTCGAGTTGACCGCGTTCGTCGACAGGTAATAGACCGTCCCGTAGCCGCCGGTCGCGAGGATCACGGCGTCGCCGGCGTACTTCTCGATTTCGCCGGTGATGAGGTTGCGGACGATGATGCCGCGCGCCTTCCCGTCGATGAGGACCAGATCCAGCATCTCGCGACGCGCGAACATGCGGACGCTCTTTTCCTGCACCTGCCGCATCAGCGACTGGTAGGCGCCGAGGAGCAACTGCTGTCCCGTCTGGCCGCGTGCGTAGAACGTCCGCGACACCTGCGCGCCGCCGAACGAGCGGTTATCGAGGAGCCCGCCGTACTCGCGCGCGAACGGGACGCCTTGCGCCACGCACTGGTCGATGATGTTGACGCTGAGCTGCGCCAGCCGATAGACGTTGGCTTCCCGCGAGCGGTAGTCGCCGCCCTTCACCGTGTCGTAGAAGAGGCGATACACGCTGTCGCCGTCGTTCTGGTAGTTCTTCGCGGCGTTGATGCCGCCCTGCGCCGCGATGCTATGCGCACGACGAGGGGAATCCTGGATGCAGAAGTTCAGGACGTTGTAGCCCAGCTCGCCCAGCGACGCGGCGCACGATCCGCCGGCGAGACCGGTGCCGACGACGATGATCGTGTACTTCCGTTTGTTCGCCGGGTTGACCAGCTTCATCTCGAACTTGTGCCGGTCCCATTTCTCGGCGATCGGTCCCTTGGGAATTTTCGCATCGAGCGTGATGGTGCTCATGACCGCGCTCCCATGAAGTGCGCCCAGAGCGCGATGACGATGAACGCCCCGGCGATTGCGACGGCAATCACCTTGCCCGCGAGAAGGACGCGCGGCGTCCACTTCGGATGGTCGGCGCCGAGCGACTGGAACGAGCTCGCGATGCCGTGGAAGAGATGCGACCCGATGACGGCCATCGAGAGGACGTAGAAGGCGGTCATCAGCGGGCTGATGAAGACGTCCATCTCCTGCTTGTAGAGATCGCGCCCGCCCGCCGGCCACGGCGTTTCCTCGCTGAACCGGAACGCCTTGACGTGTATCAGCAGGAACACGATCAACCACAGACCGGAGAAGATCATCGTCGAGGACGCGAACGTCTTGCGGCTTGGTTTGCCCGCCCGTTCCTTCTTCACGTACGCCACCGGACGCGCCTGCTGGTTCTGCAGGTACATCGTCACGGTCTTGTAAATGTGAAGCAGGAAGATCAGGAGCAGTCCGAGCTCGATGACGGGAAGAAGCGGATTCCCGTACTCCATCACGAACGCGTAATGGTTGAACGCGGCAGGGCCGCGGAAGACGATCAGATTGCCGACGATGTGGATGACGAGATAGAGGAAGAGCGCGAGTCCCGTCGCGCCGATCAAGAGTTTCTGACCGACCGACGAGGAGAATCCGCGTATTCGAGATGACATCAACACACGAGTTTACAGTTGCGCGCTGAGCGCGTGCAAGTTAGCATCAGGAGTTTCCTACCGTATGAAAATTCACGAGTACCAAGCCAAAACCATCCTTGCGAAATACGGTGTGCCCGTGCCGCGCGGCGAAGTGACGTTCGAGGCCGGCGAGGCGCACGACATCGCGCGGCGTCTCGGCACGAGCGTCGTGGTCGTCAAAGCCCAAATCCACGCCGGCGGCCGCGGCAAAGGCGGCGGCGTCAAGCTCGCGAAGTCGGCGGACGACGCCGAGAAGCTGACGCGCGACATGCTCGGCATGACGCTCGTCACGCACCAAACGGGTCCGGAAGGTCGCGTCGTCGGCCGCGTGCTGATCGAGCAGGGCGTCGACATCAAGCGCGAGCTGTATTTGAGCATGCTGCTCGATCGCGCGGCGGGCAAGCCCGTCATCATGGCGAGCGCCGCGGGCGGCATGGACATCGAGGAAGTGGCGGCGAAGACGCCCGAGAAGATCGTGCGCGTCTACGTCGAACCGGGCGTCGGCATCGTGCCGTTCGAGGCGCGGCAGCTCGGTTTCGGGATCGGCCTCGACGCGGCGCAGGTCAACAAGTTCGTCAAGCTCGTGTCGTCGCTCTACGATGCGTTCATCGCGACCGACGCGTCGCTCGTCGAAATCAATCCGCTGATCGTCACCGGCGACGGCGATCTCCTCGCGCTCGACGCGAAAATGAACTTCGACGACAACGCGCTGTATCGTCACGCCGACATCAAGGATCTGCGCGATCTCGGCGAAGAAGATCCGCTCGAGATCGAAGCGTCCAAGTTCTCGCTGAACTACATCCATCTCGACGGCAACATCGGCTGCATGGTCAACGGCGCCGGCCTCGCCATGGCGACGATGGACATCATCAAGCTGGCGGGCGGCGAGCCGGCGAATTTCCTCGACGTCGGCGGCGGCGCGAACGCGGAGCAGATTCGCAATGCGTTCAAGATCCTGATGTCGGACAAGAACGTGAAGGCGGTCTTGATCAACATCTTCGGCGGCATCCTGCGCTGCGACGTGCTCGCGCAGGGCGTCATCGCCGCCGTCAAGGAGCTCGGCGTCCCGGTGCCAATCGTGATTCGCATGGAAGGGACGAACGTCGAGGAAGGCAAGCGCCTGCTTCGCGAGAGTCAGATGAATTTCACGACAGCAGATTCGATGGACGAAGCCGCGACGAAGGTCGTCGCGCTGGCCTCATAGTCATGGCGATTCTTCTCGACAAAAACACCCGGCTCATCGTTCAAGGCCTCACCGGCCGCGAAGGTACGTTTCACGCGAAGCAGGCGCAGGCCTACGGCACGAACGTCGTCGGCGGCGTGACCCCGGGCAAAGGCGGCACGACGCACGAAGGCTGGCCGATTTTCGATACAGTGCGCGACGCGGTGGCGAAGACCGGCGCGAATGCGACGGTGATCTTCGTGCCGCCGCCGTTTGCCGCGGACGCGGTGATGGAAGCGGCGGACGCGGAAATCGCGCTCGCGGTGTGCATCACCGAAGGGATCCCGACGTTCGACATGATGCGCGCGATGACGTTCCTGAAGGAACATCCGAAGACGCGTCTGGTCGGCCCGAACTGTCCCGGTCTGATCTCACCTGGCAAGGCGAAGGCCGGCATCATCCCCGGCAACATCTGCAAGGAAGGGCGCGTCGGCATCGTGTCGAAGAGCGGCACGCTGACCTACGAAGCGATCCATCAGCTCACGCGCCTCGGGATGGGGCAGTCGACATGCATCGGCATCGGCGGCGATCCGCTGATCGGCACGTCGCATATCGACGCGTTGCAACTCTTCGCGAACGATCCGGAAACCGATGCGGTGATCATGATCGGCGAGATCGGCGGCAGCGCGGAAGAAGACGCCGCCGCGTGGATCAAAGCGAACTTCAAGAAGCCTGTCGTCGGCTTCATCGCCGGCCAGACGGCGCCGCCTGGACGCCGCATGGGTCACGCCGGCGCGATTATCGCTGGCGGCAAAGGCACAGCCGCCGAGAAGATGGCGGCGCTGCGCGCCGCGGGCGTGAAGGTGGTCAAGAGCCCGGCGGATATGGGACGTGGCATCCGCGAGGTGCTGGGAAAGTAGTGGAAACCGGTGGTGCAAGGTGCACGAGTGCAGAGTGCAACGTGCACCTGGTGCACCGTGCACCTGGTGCACCGTGCACCGGAGGCACCCTGCACCTGTGCACCGTGCACCCTGCACCACAGTGATATAATTTCGGGGTTCTTCTCCTCTAATTCCATCGTTTGTAAGGACTTCTGAATGACACCGACAGATGTAGCGGTTCAAGAGCAGCAGGCGTCCGCGAATCGACAGCGGGTCGTCAACGATTTCAGTATCCAGGTCGCGACGGTCAACGGATCGGGCAGCCAGACGGCGAACATCGTCCTCCTGCGGTCGATCCTCCTCATGGGCGTCCCCGTGTCGGGCAAGAACATGTTTCCGTCGAACATCGCGGGCCTGCCGACGTGGTACACGATCCGCGCGAGCAAGAAGGGATACATCGGACGCAAGAAGGAAGTGGACTTCCTCGTCGCCATGAACGCCGAAACGGCGAAGGAAGACGTGATGACGCTCGACGCGGGCGCCGCGGTCGTGTACGACGAACCGCTGAAGCTGAACGCGCTGCGCAGCGACCTCATTTTCTATCCGGTCCCGTTCGACAAGCTCGTCGCGCCGGTGTGTCCGGACGCGAAGTTGCGCCGCCTCGTGCGCAACATGATTTACGACGGCATCCTCGCGAAGCTCCTCGGCATCGATCTGTCGCTGATGGAGAAGGCGCTCAATAAGCAGCTTGGCAAGAAGGCTAAGGCGGTCGCACTGAACGCCGGCGCGCTGAAAGCGGGTTGGGACTACGCCGAAGCGAACTTCACGAAGCAGGATCCGTACTTCCTCGAGCCGATGAACGAGACGGCCGGCAAGATCCTCATCGAGGGCAACGCCGCCGCCGCGATCGGCTGCATGATGGCCGGCGTCACCGTCGTCGCCTGGTATCCGATCACGCCGTCCTCGTCGCTGTGCGAGTCGCTCATCGGCTACATGAAGAAGTACCGCGTCGACAAGGAGACCGGGAAGGCGACGTTTGCGATCGTGCAGGCCGAAGACGAAATCGCATCGCTCGGCATGGTGATCGGCGCGAGCTGGGCGGGTGCGCGCTCGATGACGGCGACCGCCGGTCCCGGCATCTCGCTCATGGGCGAATTCGCCGGCCTGGCGTACTACGCCGAAACGCCCGCGGTCATCTTCGACGTGCAGCGCGTTGGACCGTCTACGGGTCTGCCGACGCGCACGGCGCAGGGCGACCTGATGCAGGTGGCGTTTCTCTCGCACGGCGACACGAAGCACATCATGCTGTTCCCCTCGTCGGTCGAGGAGTGCTACACGATGGCGATGGAAGCGTTCGATCTCGCCGAACATTTCCAGACGCCCGTGTTCGTGATGATGGACCTCGACCTCGGCATGAACAACTGGATGTCGGATGCATTCAAGTATCCCGACAAGCCGATCAACCGCGGCAAGATGCTGACCGAGGCGAAGCTGAAGGAACTCGGCGAGTGGGGCCGCTACAAGGACGTCGACGGCGACGGCATCCCGTACCGCACGATCCCCGGCGACAACATGCCGGTTTACTTCACACGCGGATCGGGTCACAACGCGAAGGGCCAGTACTCCGAGCGTCCGGACGACTACGTCGACAACATGGACCGTCTCGCGCGCAAGTTCGAAACCGCGCGGGCGTTCATGCAGAAGCCGTACGTCGAGATGAACCCGAAGGCGAAGATTGGCCTCATCAACTACGGGACGTCGCGCTACGCGACGCGCGAGAGCCGCGATCAACTCCGCGAGGAGATGAACGTCGAAACATCGTATTTCCGCCTCTACGCGTATCCGTTCAACGCGGACCTCGCGGCGTTCGTCGACGCGCACGAGCGCGTCTACGTCATCGAGCAGAACCGCGACGCGCAGCTCTTGCAGCTGATGAAACTCGAACTGACGCCGGAGCAGCAGAAGAAGCTCCGCAGCGTGCTGCACTACAACGGTCTTCCGATCGACGCCCGCAGCATCACCGACGATGTGTTGGCGCAGGAAGGGTACGAAGTGGCGAAGAAAACCACCGCGCGCATGAGCGCCGGTTCAGCGGGTGGAGAGTAGACAGCCGTGGCGACACCAATCAAAGTCAATCGAATCGGACTCGAACCGCAGGTCTACAAAGGCGGCAAGACGACCTTGTGCGCCGGCTGCGGGCACAACGCGATTTCTGAACGGATCATCGACGCGTTTTACGAGATGGGCGTCAACCCGACGCAGGTCGTCAAGCTGTCGGGGATCGGCTGCTCGAGCAAGAGCCCGGCGTACTTCCTGGGCGGCTCGCACGGGTTCAACGCGGTCCACGGCCGCATGCCGTCGGTGGGCACCGGCGCGATGCTGGCGAACAAGAAGCTGATCGCCATCGGCATCAGCGGTGACGGCGACACGGGTGCGATCGGCATCGGCCAGTTCGTGCACCTGATGCGCCGCAACCTGCCGATTATCTACATCATCGAAGACAACGGCTGCTACGGGCTGACGAAAGGGCAGTTCTCGCCGACCGCGGATCTCGGGTCGAAGCTCAAGACCGGCGTCGTCAACGACTTGCCGCCAATCGACACGTGCGCGCTCGCCATCGAACTCGGCGCGACCTTCGTCGCACGCTCGTTCTCGGGCGACAAGAAGCAGTTGCTCGCGATTCTCAAGGCGGCACTCGCGCACCGCGGCACGTGCATGATCGACGTGCTGTCGCCCTGCGTCACCTTCAACGATCACGAGGGATCGACCAAGAGCTATGCGTACGTGAAGGACCACGACGATCCGCTCGAGGAAGTCAGCTTCGTGCCGTTCTTCGAAGACATCAACGTCGACTACGAACCGGGTTCGACGCAGGAAGTCACGATGCACGACGGGTCGAAGCTGTATCTGAAGAAGCTCGAAGAGGACTACGACCCGACCGACCGCATCGGAGCGATGAAGCGCCTGCACGAAACCGCCCGCCGCGGCGAGTTCGCGACCGGCATCATCTACATCGAACCCGACCGCGACGACTTCCTCGAACAGCTGAACGTCGTCGACGAACCGTTAGCGACGCTGCCGCTCGAACGCGTGAGACCGGGACGCGAGGCCCTGGAAGAAATCATGGAAGGCCTCCGGTGAAATGCTGAATGCAAAAGGCTAATTGCTGAATGCAAAAGGCTGATTGCTAAATCAGTTGCCGCTGGCGGTCTTCGACGACTGGATGAAGATCGCCAGCAGTTCTCTCGCTTCCGCGAGAAGTTCTTTCTGCTCCAGCGTCTCGTTCATCCCCGATCGACCAATAAACATCAACCAGAAGAACGATTCGTCGGCTTCTTCGACGACCGTTCCCAGCTTCGCAACGAACTCGCGCTTCGAGCGAGCGCGGCAGGTCGATCGGTAGTTGGCGGCGGTTCGCGATGCGGCTCGGAAGAGTTGGTCCGCGAGCCATCGTGCTTCCCATGTGTTTGGAAGCGTGCGGCAGAACGGCATCACACGCAGCGCGAAGCGGAGCGTCCGTTCTTTCAGTTGTTCGGCGAATTCGTTCGGCATGGCGGCAGCTGAGCTGCAGGCGCCATGCCATTCAAGTCCCTCAAATCCCTCGCAAATCAGCATTCAGCCTTTTGCATTTAGCAATTTCTTCACCCTTGCGATTCGTCTTCGTTGGCACCAATTGCATCCTCGGCGGTTGCGACCGGATCGTCCGGCATCCCTTCCGAGTTGACGCCGTCGCCGTTCGGATTGCCAATCTGTTCGTCGCTCGGACGGTCGCCTTCGATCGCGCCTTTGTGGACGTCCTGATCGTCGCGTTGCTTCATTGCCATCGGTGTCACGGTGCCGCTCCTTATATAATCGCCGGATGACCGAACGAACGTTGGCCATCATCAAGCCTGATGCCGTCGCGGGGCGCAAGGCGGGCAAGATCATTCAGCGCATCGAAGAGGCGGGATTCCAGATCCGTGCCATGAAGCGCGTCCATTTGTCGAAGAAAGAGGCCGAGGGATTCTACGCTGTACACCGCGAACGACCCTTTTTCGGAAGTTTGACGGCGTTCATGTCCTCCGGACCGGCAATCGTCATGGTCCTGGAGGCGCCGGACGCGATCAAGAAATGGCGGACCCTGATGGGGGCAACCGATCCTGCGAAGGCGGATGCCGGGACGCTGCGGAAGGACTTTGCCGAATCGATCGAACGCAACGCCACGCACGGATCCGACGCGCCGGAGACGGCGGCGTACGAGATCGGCTACTTCTTTCCGGGCGTGGAACTCGCGTAAGTGGGCAAGCCGCTGGTCCTGGTGGGCCTGGTCATCGCGGGCATCGGGCTCGTGATGATGCTGGGCCTGCCGCTCTTTCGTCTCCCGGGCGACTTCTACGTCAAACGCTCCAACTTCTCCTTCTACTTTCCCCTCACGACCTCGATCATCTTGAGTATCATCCTGACGCTCGTGATGGCCCTTTTCAGACGATGAGCATACGACCCGATACGTGGATCCGGCGGATGGCGCTCGAGCACCAGATGATCGAGCCGTTCGTCGACGAACAGGTGCGCGCCGGCGTCATTTCGTACGGCGTCTCCTCCTACGGCTACGACGTGCGCGTCGGCGACGAGTTCAAAGTGTTTACGAACGTGTTCAACACGGTCGTGGATCCGAAGAATTTCGACCCGAAGTCGTTCGTCGACATCAAGGCGGATGTCTGCATCATCCCGCCGAACTCGTTCGCCCTCGCGAGCACGATCGAGTACTTCCGGATTCCGCGCGACATCCTGACCGTCTGCCTCGGCAAGTCCACCTACGCGCGCTGCGGGATCATCGTCAACGTCACGCCGTTCGAGCCGGAGTGGGAAGGGCACGTGACGATCGAGATCTCGAACACGACACCGCTGCCGGCGAAGATCTACGCGAACGAAGGCATCGCGCAGGTGCTGTTCTTCCAGAGCGACGACGTGTGCGCCGTGTCGTACAAGGACAAAAAGGGGAAGTACCAGGCGCAGCGGGGAGTCACGCTGCCGCGGCTATGAACCGCGCGCTCGCGTTTGCCCTCGCGCTGTTGTTCGCCCAGCAAAGTCAGTATCCGGCGCTGCCGAGCGAGACGCCGCGCCAGTTCAAGCCGACCGACGATGGGTTCGACTACACGCGCCGCGACGAGATGATCGCGATGCGCGACGGCGTGAAGCTGCACACCGTCATCCTCGTGCCGAAGGGCGCACGCAATGCGCCGATGTTGTTCACGCGCACGCCCTACGACGCGACCGCGCTGACCAGCCACGCGCAGAGCGCGCACCTCGGTCCGATCCTCCAGGGCTACGACAACGCCGTGGACGTCATCGTCGAGGGCGGCTACATCCGCGTCGTGCAGGATATTCGCGGCAAGTACAAGTCCGAGGGCGATTACGTGATGAACCGCCCGATCCATGGTCCGCAGAATCCGACGCCGGTCGACGAGTCGACCGACACGTACGACACGATCGACTGGCTCGTGAAGAACGTGCGCGAGTCGAACGGCAAGGTCGGCATCCTCGGGATTTCGTACGACGGATTTCTTCCGCTGATGGCGCTCGTCAACCCGCATCCGGCGCTGAAGGTGTCGGTGCCGATGAACCCGATGGTCGACGGCTGGATGGGCGACGACTGGTTCCACAACGGCGCGTTCCGCCAGCAGAACATGGCGTACATCTACGAGCAGGAGGCGACGCGCGCCAACGACGCGAAGTGGTGGACGAGCCATTTCGACGACTACGACATGTTCATGCAGGCGACGTCCGCCGGTGAACTCGGTCGGCGCCGCGGCATGGAGCAGATCGGGTTCTGGCAGAAGATGATCGAGCATCCCGGGTACGACACCTGGTGGAGCGATCAGGCGGTCGACAAGGTGCTGGCCGCGCAACCGCTCAAGGTGCCGGTGATGCTGGTCCACAGCCTGTGGGATCAGGAAGACATCTACGGCGCGCCGGCCGTCTATCAAGCGATCAAGCCAAAGGACACGACGAACGACAAGGTCTTCATGGTCCTCGGTCCGTGGCATCACGGCCAGGAGATCGAGCGCGCGGATCATCTCGGCGTGCTCCGGTGGGGCAGCGACACCGGCACCTATTTCATGCGTCAGATCCTGCGGCCATTTCTCGATCAGTATTTGAAAGACGGCGCACCGAAGGCCGACATCGCGCCGGTGACGGCATTCGAAACCGGCACGAACGTGTGGCGGAGGCTGCCGGGTTGGCCCAACGGGTGCGAGAGCGGGTGCGCGCCCAAGCCGACACCGCTGTATCTGAACGCGGGATCGAAAGTCAGCTTCGCCGCGCCGACGAGCGGTGATGCCGCGTTCGACGAGTACGTCTCGGATCCGGCGAAGCCGGTGCCGTTCCGGTCGCGTCCGAGCCAACCGATCGGGTACGACCCGCCGCTGACGTGGCCGCAGTGGCTCGTGGACGATCAGCGCGAAGCGTCGGGGCGCACCGATGTGTTGACGTTCACGTCCGCCGTGCTGACGCAGGCGACAAAGATCGGCGGTCAGCCGATCGTCAATTTGATCGCGTCGACGAGCGGCACCGACTCGGATTGGGTCGTGAAGTTGATCGATGTCTATCCGGACGAAGTGGCCGGCCAGCCCGAGTTGGGCGGATACGAGCTGATGATTTCGGCTGACATCTTCCGCGGGCGCTATCGCGAGGGATTTGAGACCGGAAAGCCGCTCGCATCGAACACGCCGCTCGTGTTCAAGTGGGCGCTGCCGAACGCGAACCACGTCTTCCTGCCGGGCCACCGCATCCAGGTGCAGATCCAATCGAGCTGGTTTCCGCTCTACGACCGCAATCCGCAGACCTTTGTGCGCAACATCTTCTTCGCACGCCCCGAGGACTACAAAAAGGCGACCCAGCGCGTCTATCACGCGCCGGGGCAGGCGAGCTTCGTAGAGCTGCCGCTTATAATCCAGTAAGGATTATTAATTTGACTACTAGGCCGGCCAGGGTGTCTAATCCCACCATTCCGATGTTTACCGTCGTCATTACGGTCGTCTTTTGCCCCAGGACCTATTGGGGATGATGTAGTCCGAGGACGTGACAGACCGGGGCCATCATCCACCAGATGATGGCCCTTTTTGATGTACGGCAGCCCTGAAGGGGGCTGCGCGACGAAAGCGGCGCTTATGAAGATTGCGTATCAAGGCGAACCGGGAGCATTCAGCGAAGCGGCGGCGCGGCGGGTCGATCCCGACGCGCAGCTGTTGCCGTGTCACAGCTTCGAAGAGGTGTTTGCGTCGGTGGACGCCGGACCGGCGACCCATGGCGTCCTGCCGATCGAGAACTCCATTGGCGGCAGCATCCATCGGAACTACGACCTGCTGGTGCAGCACGAGCTGCCGATAGTCGCGGAAGTCGAGTTGCCGGTGGTGCACCACCTGCTCGCGCTGCCGGGGGCGACGCTCGCCGGATTGAAGCGCGTGTACTCGCACCCGCAGGGCCTCGCGCAATGCGAGCGGTTTCTGCGGACGCTGACCGGCGTCGAGATCATCGCGACGTACGACACGGCGGGCAGCGCCAAGATGGTCGCCGACTCCGGCAAGACCGACGCCGCCGCCGTCGCGTCGGCGCGTGCCGGCGAAGTGTTCGGGCTGACGTCGCTCGCCGCCTCGGTGCAGGACTACGACGACAACATCACACGCTTCCTCGTCGTTTCGCGCCGGCCGATCAAAAACGCGGTGCCTGACAAGACGACCATCGTGTTCTCGCTGCCGAACGAACCGGGATCGCTGTTCAAGGCGCTCAGCGTGTTCGCGCTCCGCGGCGTCGATCTCACCAAGCTCGAGTCGCGGCCGATTCCGGGGCGGCCGTGGGAATACTTGTTCTACGCCGATCTGGCGGCCGCACGCGACGAGTTGAAGTGCGCACGCGCGCTGGCGCATCTCGCCGAGTTCGCGCCGACGCTCAGGACGCTCGGTTCGTACGCCAGCTGGAAATCGCACGGCGAGTGGTTGCCGGATCCGTTCGAGGTTGTTTCGTGAGCCAAACCGGATCCAATCCGCTGACCACCGGTCCGCACCGCGCGCCGGCGCGCGCGATGTTGAAGGCCGTGGGTTTCTCCGACAGCGACCTCAAGAAGCCGCTCATCGGCGTCGCCAACACGTGGATCGAAATCGGTCCGTGCAACTACCACTTGCGCGAGCTCGCGGCACACGTGAAAGAGGGGATCCGCGCGGCCGGCGGCACACCGATGGAATTCAACACGGTGTCGATCTCCGACGGCATCACGATGGGGACCGAAGGGATGCGGGCGTCGCTCGTCAGCCGCGAGGTGATCGCCGACTCGATCGAACTCGTCGCGCGCGGCAACGGCTTTGACGGCCTCGTCGTTCTCGTCGGCTGCGACAAGACGATTCCCGGCGGCGCGATGGCGCTCGCGCGGCTGAACATCCCCGGCATCCTCCTCTACGGCGGATCGATTGCGCCGGGCGAGTGGAACGGCAAGGACGTCACGATCCAGGACGTGTTCGAAGCGGTCGGCGCGCACGCCGCCGGCAGCATCACCGACGCGGATTTGTGCCGCCTCGAGGATCACGCGTGCCCCGGCGCCGGGGCGTGCGGCGGTCAGTTCACGGCGAACACGATGGCAATCGCGACCGAGTTTCTCGGCATCGCGGCGCTTGGCAGTGCGAGCGTGCCCGCGAACGATCCGACGAAAGCGGACGTCGCGCGCGAGATCGGCAGGCGCGTCATGGATCTCGTGCGCACGAATCTGCGTCCGCGCGACATCATCACGAAGTCGGCGATCGCGAACGCGATCGCGTCGGTCGCAACGACCGGCGGATCGACGAACGCGGTGCTGCACCTGACGGCGATCGCGCACGAGGCCGGCGTCGAGATCGCGCTCGATGATTTCGATCGCATCAGCGACCAGACGCCGTTGCTGGCGGACCTCAAGCCGTCGGGACGTTTCGTCGCAACCGACCTGTACGCCGCCGGCGGCAGTCGTCTGGTGGCGAAGCGGCTCGCCGAGGCGCACGCGATCAACGGATCGTCGCCGACGGTGACGGGCAAGACGCTCAGCGAGGAGGCGCAAAGCGCCGTCGAGACGCCGGGACAGCAGGTGGTGCGCGCGGCCGACAACCCGCTGAAAGCGCACGGCGGACTCGTGATCCTGCGCGGCTCGCTCGCACCTGACGGCGCGGTGATGAAGATTTCCGGCGCCGATCGCTCGACGCATCGCGGTCCGGCGCGCGTCTTCGACAGCGAGGAAGCGGCGTTCGATGCCGTGCAGCATCAACGCATCACGGCCGGCGACGTGGTCGTCATCCGGTACGAGGGTCCGAGCGGCGGACCCGGGATGCGCGAGATGCTCGCGGTCACCGGCGCGATCGTCGGCGCGGGCCTCGGCGAATCGGTCGCGCTGATCACCGACGGCCGGTTTTCCGGCGCGACCCGCGGCTTCTGTATCGGCCACATCGCGCCGGAAGCGGCCCACGGCGGACCGATTGCGGCGGTTCGCGACGGCGACATCATCAACATCGACGCGGCGCGTCGGAAGCTCGACCTCGACGTTCCCGACAGCGTCATCACACAACGCCTCGCCGAGTGGCGCGCGCCGAAGCCGCGCTACGCGTCCGGCGTCATGGCCAAGTACGCGCGCATGGTCTCCTCGGCATCGACTGGAGCAGTTACAGGATGAGGGGCGTAATGCGGATTGAGGATTGCGGATTGCGGATTGATTGTGGATTCGCGCGCGCAATCGCCAATAAATCCGCAATCCTCAATCCTCAATCCGCAATACAGGACTTTCTATGAAGCTGACTGGCGCACAGATCCTCTGGGAAGCGCTCGTTCGTGAAGGCGTCACCGACGTCTTCGGATATCCGGGCGGCGCGATTCTGCCGGCCTACGATGCGATGCTCGGCTATCCGATTCGTCACATCCTGGTTCGTCACGAACAGGGCGCGACGCACATGGCCGACGGCTACGCGCGGGCCAGCGGAAAAGTCGGTGTCGCGATTGCGACATCCGGTCCCGGGGCCACCAACATGGTGACCGGCATCGCGACCGCGATGATGGACAGCTCGCCGATCGTCTGCATCACCGGGCAGGTCGGCAGCAAGTTGATCGGATCCGATGCCTTCCAGGAAACCGATATCACCGGCATCACGCTGCCGGTGACGAAGCATAACTACCTGGTGACGAGCGCCGAGGACGTCGCGCCGGCGGTGCTCGAAGCGTTTGCCGTCGCGAGGAGCGGACGTCCCGGCCCCGTGCTCGTCGACATCACGAAAGATGCGCAGCAGGGGATCGTCGACGGCGTGGATTGGGAAGCAGCGCAGCCGAACGTCACCGAAGCGTTCGACGACGACCTGCCCGGCGATGGGACGGCGGCAGAAGCGATCGAGTTGCTCAACGCGGCGGAGCGTCCGCTGATCCTGGCCGGGCACGGCATCATGCTGTCCGGCGCGGAGCGCGAGGTGCTGGCGCTCGCCGAACGCGCGCAGATTCCGATCGCCGTCACGCTGCTGGGCATCGGCGGGATCCCGGCGTCGCATCCGCTCAACCTCGGGATGATGGGCATGCACGGCGAGGCGTGGGTCAACCACGCGATTCAGGAAGCGGATCTGCTGATCGCGCTCGGCATGCGCTTCGACGATCGCGTCACCGGCAACCTCAAGACCTACGCGCCGACGGCGCGCAAGATTCACGTCGACATCGATCGCGCCGAGTTGAACAAGAACGTGCGCGTCGACGTCGCGATCGCGAAAGATCTGAAGCAGGCGATCCACGAATGGCTGCCGAACCTCGCCACGCGCGATCGGTCGGCGTGGCTGGCGCGCATCGACGCGACGAAGGGGGACGCCGCGGTCCGCGACATCCAGAACCTGCCGGACAACGGTCACCTCTACGCGGCGCACGTCATCAACGATCTCTGGCGGCTCACCAACGGCGACGCGATCGTCGTCAGCGACGTGGGCCAGCACCAGATGTGGGAAGCGCAATACTACAAGCACGATCGCTCGCGCACGCTCATCACGTCGGGCGGCCTCGGCACGATGGGTTTCGCGCTGCCGGCGGCGATCGGCGCGAAGGTCGCGTGTCCCGACGCCGAGGTCTGGGTCGTCGTCGGCGACGGCGGCTTCCAGATGACGATGGCGGAGCTCGCCACGATCATGCAGGAAAACCTGGACGTCAACGTCGCGATCATCAACAACGGGTATCTCGGGATGGTGCGGCAGTGGCAGGAATTCTTCTACGAGAAGCGCTACGCGGCGACGCCGCTGGTCAACCCGAATTTCGCGAAGCTCGCCGAGGCGTTCGGCATCGCATCGACGACCGTCACCAAGCGCAGCGAAGTGGAAGATGCGGTGCAGGCGGCGCGTCGGCAGCGCCGCGCCGCGGTGATTGATTTCCAGGTCGAGCAGGAAGATTCCGTGTACCCGATGGTGCCGGCCGGAGCGGATCTCCACAAGATGATCCGCAGGCCGTCGCCGATAGTGGAGACTGCAGCGGACTAGCACGAAGACCGCGAAGACCACGAAGATCGCGAAGACACGTTAGTCCTGCACGTCTTCGTGAACATCGTGGGCTTCGTGAGCTTCGCGGTGAACAAGATGGTGCATACGTTTTCCGTTTACGTCGAGGACAAGCCAGGCGTCCTGAATCGCGTGGCGTCGCTGTTTCGGCGCCGCGCGTTCAACATCGAGTCGCTGACCGTCGGCCACACCGAGACGAAAGGCGTCTCGCGCATGACGCTGGTGGTCGACACCGACGAGTACGGCGCCCGTCGCCTCGAGGCGCATCTCTACAAGCTCGTCCCGGTGCGAAAGGTCGAAGACATCACGACGCATCCGTCGATCGCGCGCGACCTCGCGCTGATCAAGGTCGCGGCCACCGGCGAGGCGCGCACGCACGTGATGCAGCTCGTCGACGTCTACCGCGCGCGCATCGTCGACGTCAGTCCCGAGTCGCTGGTCATCGAAACGACGGGGACCGAAGACAAGATCGACAGCCTGCTCGAAGTGCTGCGCCCGTACGGCGTGGTCGAAATGGTCCGCACCGGCCGCGTCGCGATGGCGCGCGGCACGGTGCCGCCGCGCCGGCGTCCGCTCGCGGCCGCGCGCAGCGTCGACGTCCGCGGCGACGTCAGTAGTTGTTCGGTGTAGGCCGCGTCCTTTTTATCCGGCAGGAGATCTCATGGCGAAGATGTATTACGACAACGATGCGGACCTTTCGCTCATTCAAGGCAAGAAGGTCGCGATCATCGGTTACGGGTCCCAAGGCCACGCGCACGCGCTGAACCTGAAGGACAGCGGCGTGCACGTCAAAGTGGGATTGCCGGCGACGAGCCGGTCGCGCGCCAAGGCGCAGGCGGCGGGGCTCGAGGTCGATGACGTGGCGGCCGCGACGAAGTGGGCCGACGTCGTGATGATTCTGATCCCGGACACGGTGCAAGGGAAGATCCATCGCGCCGAGATCGAACCGAATCTGCAGCCGGGCAACATGCTGATGTTCGCGCACGGCTTCAACATCCGTTTCGGCGCGATCACGCCGCGCGCCGACGTGGACGTGTCGATGGTGGCGCCGAAGTCGCCGGGCCATCGCGTCCGCGAATTGTTCCAGGAGGGCGCCGGCACGCCCGCACTGTTCGCAATCGAGCAGGACGCGACCGGCCACGCACGGCAGTTGACGCTGTCGTACGCGAAGGGCATCGGCGTCACCCGCGCCGGCGTGATCGAGACGACGTTCAAGGAAGAAACCGAAACGGATCTGTTCGGCGAGCAGGCGGTCCTCTGCGGCGGCGTCAGCGCGTTGATCACCGCCGGGTTCCAGACGCTCGTGGATGCGGGCTATCAGCCCGAGATCGCGTATTTCGAGTGCCTCCACGAGCTGAAGTTGATCGTGGATCTGATCTACCAGGGTGGCTTGAACTACATGCGCTACTCGGTCAGCGATACCGCCGAACATGGCGACTATACCGGCGGGCCGCGGATCGTCACCGAGGCGACGCGCGCGGAGATGAAGCGCATGCTGGCTGAGATCCAGAACGGAACCTACGCGAAGAACTGGATCGCGGAGAACGAGAACGGGCGGCCGACGTTTACGGCGCGCCGTCACGCGGAACAGACCCAGCTGATCGAGCAGGTGGGGGCCCGGCTGCGGCAGCTCATGCCGTTCCTCAAGCCGGTTACCGTCGAGACGGAGACGGTCGGGACGGCGCGCTAGCCGTCCCGAACTTGACCGTAAACCGCGCTGGTGATAAAACTTGCGCGGTTCCGGACGTTCCGGTCCCGCATCATCTCCTGATACATGGACAAACTCGTCGAGCGCGAATCCGCGACTCGCAACCCACTCGTCGCCGCGCCCGCTCTCGCCGTTCAGTTCTTTCTGATCCCGTTGGCCGTCGTCGGTATCACGGTGAGCGTGTATGTCGGATTCCGCTCGCTGCTCGCCGACGATCGCAAACCGCAGGACTACGTCAACGAGATCCGCTACGGCGGATCGACTCGCCGCTGGCCGGCCGCCTACGAGTTATCGCGCATGATGGCGGACCCGAAGGTGCGCAGCGACAAATCACTCGCGCCGCAACTGGTCAAAGCGTTTCAGGATTCCAAGGACGATCAGCAAGTGCGCCGCTATCTCGCGCTTGCCATCGGCCGGATGGATCCGCCGCTGCCGCCCGATGCGGTCGCCGACCTGACGAAAGCGTTAGACGATCCCGACAGCGAAACGCGCATCAGCGTGATCTGGGCGCTCGGCTCCTCGGGTGATCCGGCCGTCGTGTCCAAAATCGTGCCGCTGTATTCGGCGCCGGACGCCGACGCCGGCATTCGCAAGATGGTCGTGTATGCGCTCGGCGCGTTGCCGGGCGACGCGCAGATGACGACGCTGCGGACGGCGCTGCAGGATCCTGCGGCCGACGTGCGGTGGAACGCCGCAGTCGCGCTCGCGCGGCACGGCAGCCACGACGGCGTCAACGTCGTGAAGCAGATGCTCGATCGGCCGTATCTCGAGCAGACGGTGAAGCGGGAAGTCCATCAGGACGCCGACGAGGATCCAATCGCGGACGTGATGATCAGCGGCCTGCGGGCCGCGGCCGTGTTGAAGGACGACGGCCTGCGAGCGCCGGTCACGATGCTCAGCCAGCAGGACAAGAGCATGAAAGTTCGGGAGGCGGCGCTCGAAGCTCTGAAACAAATCGGGTAATTGGGGAATCGGGGAATCGAGTAAGTGTTGTCGTTGGTTTTGTGAAAGAATTCACCAACTTTATGGCTGACGAACCCAAGCCGGAACAACCAAGCGCGCCGCCGACCAGTGCGAATCCCGCCGCGACGCCGCATGCGACCGCGAAACCGGCCGCGCCGCGTCCCGCGCCGGCAGCGCTTCCAGATCTTCAGGGCAAAACGACATCTGCCGCTGCGGCCGCGACGAAGACGCCGGCTCCGGCTGCCGCGGCCAACGCCGCGACGCGCGATCCCGATGACACGTCGCCGCTCCTGACGCGTCGCGCCTGGATGGGCCTCGCGTGGGGAACCTTCTCCGCCGCGTCGGCGGCCGCCCTGGCCGCAACGGGACGCTTCATGTTCCCGAACGTGCTCAACGAGCCGCCGCAGCAGTTCAAGGCCGGATTCCCGAATGAGTACGGCGTCGGCGTCGACGAGCGCTGGAAGGAAAAGTTCGGCATCTGGATCGTGCGCATCGCGGACGAAGACGTCGAGCCGCACGGCAGCGGGTTCTACGCGCTCATCACCGTCTGCACGCACCTCGGCTGCACACCGAACTATCTGTCCGCCGAAAACAAATTCAAGTGCCCGTGCCACGGCAGCGGCTATCGGCTCACGGGCGTCAACTTCGAAGGGCCGGCCCCGCGTCCGCTCGAGCGCGCGCGGATCGTGCTCGCCGACGATGGGCAGATCCTCGTCGACAAATCGAAGCACTATCAGTACGAGCTCGGGCAGTGGACTGATCCCGAAGCGTTCCTGAAAGTCTGACAACCATGGCTGAAACGAAGACTGTCGCTCCAAAGGAAGGGCCCGGCGGGCGGTTCTGGAACTGGCTGACCGAGACACAGGTGTGGACGTCGGTGTTCCGGCACGAACGGCCGAACACCGATCGCAACCGCGTCCTCGTGATGCTGTCGAACGTCTTCCTGCACCTGCACCCGGTGCGGATCAGAAAGTCGGGCGTGAAGCTGCGCTACACGTGGTGCATGGGAGGGCTCAGTTTCTTCCTCTTCCTCGTGCTCACGTTTACCGGCTTGCTGCTGATGTTCTATTACCGGCCGACCCTGGAGTACGCCTACAGCGACATCGTCGGCCTCCGCGAGCACGTGCCGCTCGGCATCATGCGCGAGATGCACCGGTGGGGCGCCCACGCGATGGTCATCACCGTGTGGCTCCACATGTTCCGCGTGTTCATGACGGGCAGCTACAAACCGCCGCGCGAGTTCAACTGGTCGGTCGGCGTAATCATGCTCGTGCTGACGCTGCTGCTCTCGTTCACGGGGTACCTGCTCCCGTGGGATCAGCTGGCGATCTGGGCGATCACGGTCGGCTCGAACATGGCGCGCGCGACGCCGTTCCTCGGACACGAAGGCCCCGGCGCGGCGCTGCTGCGGCTGGGTGACGTGCCGCTGATCCACGCGGCAGACGATGCGCGGTTCGCGCTCCTGGGCGGCACGTTCGTCGGCGAGGGCGCGCTCTTGCGGTTCTACGTGTTGCACTGCGTCGGCTTACCGCTCGGCATCGCCGTGCTGATGGCGGTCCACTTCTGGCGCGTGCGCAAGGACGGCGGCATTTCGGGTCCCCTCTAAACCGGAGACGACATGGGCCTCATCAAAGGACTCATCAACGCTGTCGCAGATCCGCGGCTGTTCTTCCTGCTCGCGGTCGCGCTCTTGATTCTCGTGCTGTGGAAGCGCGACTCGATCGCGTCGAACACGGTCGGCTATGGCGTGCTCGGCGTGCTCGGCGCGTTCTTCCTGTTCGGCACGTTCGATCCGAACTTCCGGCTGATCGTCACCAAGCCCGACAACGTGCCGATCGTCGGCCTGATCTTCCTGCTCGTGTTCTTCGTGTGGTACTCGATCCGCGAAGGGGTGCTGAACGATCGCCGCATCGCGGCAGGGCAGGGGCCGATCGAGAAGGCGGAGTCGGATCGCGTGTGGGTGTGGCCCGATTTGGTCTACACCGAGCTGATTTCGCTGATTGCGTGCTCGGTGCTGCTGATCGTCTGGTCGATCTTCCTGAAGGCGCCGCTCGAGCAGCCGGCGAACCCGGCCAACACGCCGAACCCGTCGAAGGCGCCGTGGTACTTCCTCGGGCTCCAGGAAATGCTCGTCTACTTCGACCCGTGGCTGGCGGGCGTCGTGCTCCCCGGACTGATCATCGTCGGACTGATTTGCATTCCGTACGTCGACAAGAATCCAAAGGGGAACGGCTACTACACGATCAACGAGCGGAAGGCGGAAGTCGCGATCTTCCTCTTCGGCTTCGCGGTGCTCTGGTCGTCGCTGATCGTGCTCGGCACGTTCCTGCGGGGACCGAACTGGAACTTCTTCGGCCCGTTCGAATTCTGGGACATCCACAAGCTGGCGGCGCTGACCAACGTCAACTTGTCGGAATACATCTGGGTGCGGATGCTCAAGACCGGCTATCCGTCGGCGTGGATCGTGCGCGAGCTGCCAGGGATCATCCTCGTGCTCTTCTACGTTTTCGCTCTGCCGGTGATCCTCGCGAAAGCGGCGTTCAAGACGTACTACGAAAAACTTGGGCCGCCACGCTATTACGTCACGGCGTTCCTCTTCCTGATGATGATGTCGCTTCCCATCAAGATGCTGGCGCGCTGGATCTTCAACCTGAAATACATCGTGGCCATCCCTGAAATCTTCTTCAACATCTGATCATGGCTGAAAAGAAGGGTGTCGGGCACGCTTACAACGTCGACTTCCTGAACGTCGTCTTCGCGGCGTCCAGCTTGTTCCTGTTCCTGTCGGTCATCTGGATGGTGTGGGATGACTACGACCGCGAATGGAAGAACACGCAGCGGCGCTTCGCGCAGCTGGAATACCAGGTGACGCAGGCGCAGTTGCGCCAGGCCACCGGGGCCGTCGACAAGAGCAAGGTGGCGCAGCTGCGCGCGCAGGAACAGGCTGCGCAGAAGAACGTCGCCGCGAACCAGAAGAAGGTCGACGAACTGCAGGACAAGTTCAAAGAGGCGGATACGAAGCTGTATCGCGCCACTCTGGACATGCAGTACATGAAGGCGACCTACGATCAGGACCGCTACGACTTCGAAGCGACGCGCGCGTCGGATCCGAAGTCGTCTGCGGTCGCGAAGAAGCAGAAAATTGCCGAGGACGAAGCCAAACAGCTGAACGAGCTGACGCTCGCGCAGGAGAAGGCGCAGGCCGAGAAGGCCGCGATCGCGCAACAGCTCGGGCAGTACACGGGCGCCGTGACAGCCGCGCAGAAGCAAATCGACGAGCTGCAGAGCGAGCAGAACCGCCTGACGAAGCGTCTCGACACGATCGCGCCGAGTTTCAAGGATTACATCCGCAATGCGCCGCTGATGGACTTCATGGCGCCGACGATCAAGATCCAGCAGGTCGTCCTGCCGAACGTCGTCGACGACGTCAACTTCATCCGCGTGCCGAAGATGGACCGCTGCCAGACGTGCCATCTCGCGATCGACAAGAAGGGCTACGAAAAATATCCGCAGCCGTTCACGACGCATCCCGATCTCGACACGTACCTGGGCGGCAGTTCACCGCATCCGATCGACCGCGTCGGCTGCACCGTCTGCCACGAAGGCATGGGCCAGTCGGTGAGCTTCAAAGACGCGTCGCACATGCCCTCGACGCCGAAGCAGAAGGAAGAGTGGGAAAAGAAGTACCACTGGGAAGAGCCGCACGAATGGGACTACCCGATGCTGCCGACGAAGATGACGACGGCATCGTGCGTGAAGTGCCATAAGCAGCAGGTGTACGTGCCGAAGGCCGAAGCGCTGAATACCGCGTACGCCACGTTCGAGCGCGCCGGCTGCTACGCGTGCCACAAGACCAAAGGCTTCGACACGAACATGCGGAAGCCGGGTCCGATCCTGACGAAGATCGACGCCAAGCTGACGCAGGATTGGGTCAAGAACTGGATTCGCAACCCGCGCGCCGTCAAGCCGACGACGTGGATGCCGCGCTTCTTCTACAACTCCAACAACAGCTCGCCGGCGGACGCGGTGCGCAACGAAGTCGAGATCAACGCGATCGTCGCGTACCTGTTCGCGAACAGCGACACCACCTATCAGCCGGCGGTGAAGAACCCGCCGCACGGCGACGCGAAAAACGGCGAGCAGATCGTCAAGTCGATTGGATGCCAGGGCTGCCACGTGGTCGGCGAAGGAGAACGGTCGAAGATCGGTCCGCGCCGAACGTTCGGCCAGCCGCTCGAGAACATCGGCAACAAGACGACGTACGAATGGATCTACAACTGGGTCCGCGATCCGAAGCATTTCAGCCCGACGACCTACATGCCGAACCTGCGGCTCACCGATGCGCAGGTGGCGGATGTCGCCACGTACCTGGTGACGTTGAAGGGTCCCGCCGGTGATGCCCCGAAGGCGACGGCGGATCAAAAAGCGACCGACGATGTGTTGCTCGACTATCTGAAGAACGTCATGCCGTTCGAAGATGCGAAAGCGACGCTCGCGAAGATGCCGACGGATCAGCGTCAGGTCGAACTCGGCCGCCGCGCG
>Ga0070741_10003515_pt1 | contig 38764 bp, 35 predicted proteins | sample Coa_R1_4_FD_66440 | JGI IMG/M metagenome (GOLD analysis project Ga0070741, IMG submission 66440) | Surface soil microbial communities from Centralia Pennsylvania, which are recovering from an underground coalmine fire - Coalmine... | ecosystem: Environmental > Terrestrial > Soil > Unclassified ... | reverse complement strand
AAAATGTAGTCAGCTGGGCCGGCCCAGCTGACTACATTTTATTATCGCCTCCAAGGCACTAGCGGCTATACGGCTGTGAGCTTGGCTTCGGATGGAGCCAGTGGCTTTTTCGGCACTTTGCCGATCAGCTCGCTGTCCGGAACCTACGAGTATCTGGTTGCTTCGCAAGTGACACAGTCCGACTTCAATACGGAGTCGGGTACGACTTACGGCGGCACGTTCACAGTCAGCAGCGGATTGGTGACGGCGCAAAACTCAACGCCACCCGCCACTCCGACGGTACGCGCTGTGCACCAGATGTCGCTCGACCGCTGGGGCAACTCCGTCAGCATCACCGACCCCGCAAGTGGCGGCGTCACCTATGGCTACTTCGACGACCAGAACCGCAGCATCAAGGGTGTGGCGCCCGCGGTCGCGGTGTGGAATGGCCTGACCGGTATGCAAACCGCGGCATCGCCGACAGAGTTTGTGTACTACGACAGTCTTGGGCGGGTCATCGGTGCCACCGACGCCAACGGTAATCTGGACAGGACCTACTATGACGCCGCTGGTGACAAAGTGAAGGAGTTGAAGGCCGACACCAGTGTGTGGACATGGTCTTACGACGTGCTGGGGCGTCAAGTCCAGGCCCGGGATGGTGTCGGCGGCATAACCAACTACTCTTACGACCAGCGCGATCAGCTCGTCACGCAGGATCAGAACGGCTATGCAGGCGGCGACCGCATCACCTCGTACACTTACGACGAGCTAGGTAACCGCACATCGACTGCCGTTGCCGCCGGGCAGGATCTGAACCTGCTGACGCGGCAACTCTACGACACCCGTGGCAACGTGGTGAGTGTGCTTTCTCCGCTGACGATATACTCGGCTGGCAACGACGCTCAGGCTTATGTCAGCTATGGCTATGATTATCTGGGCCGCAAGACTTCCGTCACCAACGCACTCGACCGGCGAGGCAGCGAGACATGGCTGTACGATTACTTCGGGCGCCTGACCCAGCACACCGACGCCGGCGGATCTTCATATAGCTATACCTACGACGCTCTGGGCCGCCTTTACACGGAGACGAATACGCCAGTTGCCCAATCCGTCAGCATCAGCGGAACGGGAGGCAACTCCAACCTCAGCGGCAGCGTCAGCAACGTGCAGGTCAACCTGACCTACTTGTACTATGACAACGGCTGGCTCAAGACCATCGCTGACGCCGGTACCGGTGGCGATGCGACGCTGACCACATACCAATACGACCTGGATGGCCGCCATACCCTCGAGCAGTTGAGCGACAGCGTCAACGGTACGGTCCGCCAGAACACTCGCATTGTGTACGACGCCATGGGGCGCGTGCTGACCCTGCAGGATTCCGGCGATCCGTCGGGAGGCAATCCTGGGTACACCATGAGCTACGGCTACGATGCTGCCGGCAATCGCATCCGCGTCTATGCCCAATACGGGAGCCCGACAACACAAGACAACTGGTACCAGTACGACGCTGCGGATCGTATGACGCTGGCGGCCGGCCAGCGCACCGGCAGCGCCGGGGCCTACACGGTGGCCGCCGGCTCAAGCGGCACCGTCCTGGGATACGACGCCAACGGCCAGCGTAAGACGGCAACGAGCGGGGGGAAACTCCAGCTGTACAGCTATCAGCCCGATGGCCAGCTCACCGAAACCCAGATTTCCAACGATGGCCAGACCACGGATGCCGTGCCCTCGAGCATGCGCATCTACGACCAGGCCGGCCGCATGGTCGAGTACGACAACTACTGGGGGAACGGCAGCACCGCGCCGCAGGACCGCCGGACCATGAGCTACAACGCCGCCGGCGAGCTGATCTCGCAATCGGACTACGGTGGCGGAACCACCGTGCTCAGCCAAGTGAACTACAGTGCCAGCGGCGCGGGCGAGACTGGCAATGCACTAGCCGGGGACATGGGTTGGTACGACGGCGTGAGCAACGCCACGCAATACACGGCCGCCAGCTACGACGGTTACAGCAAGCTCAAATACACCGAGACCTTCCAATTCGACTATATCGGGGTCGGCGACGAAGAAAAAATCTACCAGGAGGAGGCCGGCCTGGTGGTCCCGAACGGTGGCAGCTCCTCCGGCTCTTACGCGCCAGGCACCAGCACCTGGTCCTACGACAGCCAAGGCAACAACCTCAAGATCACCAATCCCAGCGGCACCATCACCGAGCAGGACTTCACTTATGACGAAAGCGGCCACATCGTCTGGCAGTCTTCGACTCAGCCGCCTTTTACCGAGTGGGAGGACTACTACTACGCCAACGGCAATCCAATCGGCCGGGCTGGTCCGCTCAGCGGCAACAACTTTGACCAGAACTACCAGCCGGTGTCGCAGGCCTATCCTGCAAGCGACGCAGGGCAGTATGTGGTGGAATCCAGCACCGATACTCTACAGTCGATCGCGCTTAGCCAGTACGGCGACTCCAGCCTGTGGTACGTCATTGCTGACGCCAACGGCTTGTCGAGTTCGCAGAGCCTTAGCCCCGGACAGGTGCTAACGATTCCTAGCGTCGTCACTAACCTGCACAACAACGCCGGTACCTTCAAGCCGTACAGCACCGTGGGCATCGTGCAAGATGCCACCCCGGTGCCGAAGTACGTGCCCCCGGCGCCACCGCCGGGCCACCACCAGAACTGCCGCGCGCTGACCAACATCATCGGCGCAGTGGTCCAAGTGGTCGTTCAAATGGTGGTCAGCGCTTTTACCGGCAGTCAGCAGCTTGGCGCGATGGCGGGCGCAATGGCGGGCTATGCCTCGAGGGCCGAATCCGGCGCGATATTCAACGGCGATTTCAATTACAAGGAAGCGCTGCTGTCGTCCTTGCACCTGTCAGTCATCGATACTTTGGTCGAGGGTGGCAGCCTGAAGGATGCCTTTGTTCACGACGCCATCGGCGGCATTGATCCAGGAATTGCCGGCGTCAAGGATTTCGACTATCGCGGTTGGCTGATCGCGGGGGCGTCGGCATTTATCGGCTCCTACGCCGGCGGCGCATCCGGACTGGGGGGATTGGGATCCAGAATAATGTCCGGCGTCGTGACCAACATAACCCAGCAATCGCTTGGCCTGGCGTTCCATGAGCAAAGCTCCTTCGACTTCGGCGGCTTCGCGGGGGCGGTGGTCAGCGCGGGTATGCCTGGGGCATCAGGTTCCACCGGGTCCATGCTGGGGGATTTTGCGCAAAGTTTCGCCTCTAACTTCATCAACGGAGCAGCTTCTGAGGAGGTGTCAAACCTCGTCGACGGACGGGGCGGGTTCGACTGGTCCAGTGTTGCGGCCGAATCGTTTGGAAGTGCCCTTGGACAAAGCATCGCTGATCCGATCGCATACCCTCGTATGGCGAGCAGGGTTTCGCCCTTGGCCAGGGCTTACTACGACAATGCCATTGCAAATGGCGCAACGCCTACTGATGCGTATCAGTCGGCAATGCGCGCCAACCAGTCGTCGCTGCAAGTTGTGGCGAATGCGCTTGGGTGGTCACAAGGTGGTGGAGGGGCCTCGTTCAGCTTGAACGGTGGCGGCTCAGCTTCGGCGATATCGTTTGGGGATAAGTCTAGCGGGATCAACCTCGGGCTGACGCCGAACCTGAGCGATGTCAAGGCGGAGATCGATGCGATTCAGATTTCGCACTACGGCGAGCCTGGAGGGGCTGGCGCAACACCGGCTACGCTGCAGTCCAACGACACGGTGGCCGCGCTCAATTCCTTGCAGTCCCTGTCGGCTCCGTTCACGCCGCTCGCTGGTCCTGGGCAGCTCGATGTCTTTGGCGGGACCAACTCGTTTGAGATTGGAAACCAGTACTACGGCCAAAACCCGTCGACGGTCCAAGTCACAGGACCGAAGCCTGGGTTTGTTTCGGCTGTGCTGCATAACCTGGAGAATGGCGAGTTCGGGCATGCCTGGGATTTGATCGCCAACAAGTTTGACTCCGGCGTTAATGCCGTCGAGAACTTCTTCACGACGGGTGGCAGCGCGACGGAGGGCCAGACGTTGCGGTACATGCTCTCGCAGGTCGATCAGCGGAAGGTGCCTATACAGGTCCATCCCGGCCAAATTGTGCTTGGCGTAGGGCAGGGCGCGTGGAACGCAGCAGTTGGTACCGGCATCGGGATTGTGAGTGGTTTGGGGTCATCCAATGCGACTATTGGGAGCGCCCAACCAACGTTCTCGCAGCTCTATGATGCAAATACCGCCTATGCGGTTCAGCATGGGTGGATCATCACGCCGAGAAACGATGATCAACAATTGGGACAAACAATAGGCGGTCTTGGATTTGCTGTTGTAACGTCGCGTGTGCCCCTAGGAGAAGGCTCAGCATCGGTCGATGAATCCGTTGCAGCTCGATCTGCCGAGCCAGTAAGAATTCTCCCTCAATCGTTTACTCGTGAGGATCTTGGAGATCTTTTGGGAAGCGGCGCAGAGAAGAATGTTTATGCGCTGCGTGATCATCCTGACCTCGTAGTAGGGCTGCCAAAGGACGGCTATGTGCAAACCGCGATGCGAGAAGGTTTTCTAAGCCCAATTGCTACGCAAGAGGAACAGCTGCAGTACGTTCAAACCCAGTTTACTAATGAGGTGGCCGCGCTGAACAAATTGGACAGCCTTGGCCTGCCAGTGGTGCGAAATTACGGCACAGTAAGTGTCGATGGCCAACCAGGTATCTTGCTTGAAAGAATTCCAGACGCAGTATCGTCGAAGGATATTTTCAATTATGGAAACGTGCAATATGGGGCGGTCGATGGGGCCGACATATCACGTCTTAATGCAAACTCAATTCAAGATCTGCAAAGTATTCGTGCTGGTCTGCTCAACAACAACGTAAACGTCAACGACCTTCAGTTCCTCTTTAGGCAGGATGGTCACGTTGTCATAAATGACCCGTTATCAGTTGGATTTTATGGTCCAAGTCAAGAGCATCTTGATACAATTGACGCACTCATAAAGCTTGCGCAAGGGAATGGCGGTTGACGATATGTATTTTCGAACAGATTCACTGCCGTTGAGTGATTCCTCCGCCTTATTAAGGCGTATGAAGGGATCAAGAATTCTTGGACTCAGGAAAATCTTAGAGTGTGATCCGGAGAGCTATCTTAGAGATTTCAGTCGATTGAGCAGGAATGAGTTGTTCGCCTTCGGCCCAGGTCCGGTCCTTGTGTCTCTTGAGAATGATCTCTGTCTCGGATTTGGCGATGATCCTCGACAGTCGTCTGTCGTCGTGTGGGAAGAGAAAGCGCCGCTATTGGTTGATGACACAAGAGAGCCTGCGCCCAATTGGAGTGTGGTGGACTGCACAGATCAACTATTAAGCAGCACACGTTGGGCAGAATTGATCGGTGATCGAATTGAACGCCTAGCAATATTAAAGGTGAGCAGCGGAGATAGATTTAGAAATGAGCGCGGTTTGTGGTTTCGTAGTAGGGGTGGGCGAGAATGGATGTTCTCGTTCCATATGCGCAGAGCCGGCCCCGGGGATTTCCTGATCATGGATAAGGATGAAATCGCCCCAGAGCTGGTGGGCAACCTGGCGCACATTGAAGTGTGATGGCAAATGCAGTTGAATGGAGGGAAGTGAAGGATTGGGGAAATGCAGGCAGCGCGGCAGCCTTACGCTCCGAGCATCACGCCACTGACGGCGGACCAGTTGCAAACGTCGGTGCTGACATCAGCAGCCTGCCGCTTCCAGAAATCAACATCGCCGGCGACAGCCCAGCGGCGCCGCCGGTGGCAGCGGCTACGGCGGCTTCGCCTCAAGCTGCAGCGATCGCTGGCGCCGCACCAGGCAACAGCACAGCCGCGAACACAGCAGTCGCGGTGTCCCAGTGACGCCGCCAACCGTGCCGATGAGTCAGATTCAGCGATCTCTCAAAGGGTCCGACCTGCTATTTTGTGGGAAAGAAGGCGGGGTGTGGACGATTGAGGCAAGCGCCATTGTTCCCCCAAATGTAGCAGCGCAGCGTGTGTGCTTAGTATTTTCCGATGTGGTTCAGGCGAGAATCAACTGCAACGAGGATAGCGAATCCGGCCAAGTGCTGGTTTCGACACTTTCAGAGAGCCCATGGCGACAGCGGCACAAAGAGGAATATGTCGAGAAATTTGGTACAAAGTTTCTAGCGATAATTACCACGATAAAACACTATGTCGTTTCTGGCGATGATTTAACCGTTGGAATTTTGGCTAGAGATGTGAAGTGTACGATCATAGAAGGCCCGGATCGATAGTTGGGGATAAGCGGGCGACTTCCGATCAGAGCCAGTCACAGCCGCCCGTCTCCATCTCCTATGGCAGCGATCAGGCGTATTCCAATATCGTTGGGGACTCCGGACAGCACTTCTCGGATGTGAACTACGCCGATACGAGGGCTCCCGCGGATAGTTCTGCGGCGGTTTTGCAGCCTGGTGGTGGCGGAACAACAGCAGCTGTTGCTGCGGACGCAACCGGTACTGCGCAAGATCTAAACAGCACTCAAGGCTCAACCGAGGATACCGGGTATAGCGCCCTTTGAGCATGTTCGCGGCGTCTAGCTGCCTGGCACCCCCAGCTTGAAGACGGCACCTCCAGAGAAGGCTCCCCCCGCCGATGTTGTCCCGTAGAAACTGTGATCTGACCCCTGAACAAGCCCAACAGGGACTTGCCCATCGCTTTTCGCACCACCGGCGAACGAGTATAGGACTGTTTCGTCTCCAGCGGGCGTTATTTTGAAAACGGTACCGCAGCCGCCGCTACAGCCCCCGACTCCCCCAGTGGTCGTTGTTCCGTAGAAATCGCCATCTGTTCCCTGCGCGAAACCCAGTTGGGGACCTGCACCATCGCTGCCACCGGCGAACGAGTGGAGCACTGTTTCCATCCCCGAGGGGGTGATCTTAAAGATGGTTCCTTTGTTGTTCACTCCTCCGAGGTATGTCGTCCCGTAGAAATTGCCGTCTGTCGCTTGAATCAGAGAACCATAAGGATTCGCTCCATCCGAGCCGCTGGCAAAGGAATGAAGCACGGTTTCAACACCGGAGGGCGTGACTCTGAAAACAGTCCCACAGCCACCGCTACAGCTCCCGCTTCCCCCGTTAGTTGTCATCCCGTAAAAATTGCCATCCGAACCCTGAACCAAGCCGGCGGTGGGAAATATCGCGTCTACTCCTCCAGTAAACGAGTAAAGCACCGTTTCAACACCTGTTTTGGTGATCCGAAAGACGGTACCGCAACCCCCATCGCAATTTTTGCTGGTTCCTCCAAGGCTCGTTGTGCCATAAAAATTACCATCGCTGCCCTGGATCAAGTCGCCGCTAGGATTCGCTCCATCACTTCCACCTGCTGATGCGCCGGTGAATGAATAAAACAGCGTTTCCGCGCCGGCAGGAGTGATTTTGAACACAGTGCCCTGGTTATTTTGCCCTCCGGCCTTGGTTGCGCCATAAAAATTACCGTCCGTTGCCAGAGTTAGACCGGCAACTGGATTCTCGCCGTCAGTGCCACCGGAAAACGAATGAAGCGCTGTTTCTACCCCGGCAGTCGTAAGACGGAATACAGTGCCCAAACCGGAAGTACCGCCCTGCAGAGTCGTTCCATAGAACGCCGCATCAGCGCCCTGGATTAAGCCCGCTTCAGGCGCATTGCCATCACTTGACATACCCCCAAAAGAGTAAATTACGGCTTCCGAGGCGCTACCCGACGAGCTTGATGAACTGCCGCCGCCTCCGCAGGCAGTGAAGAGCAAAATGGATGCGACGGTTATCGCAGAACGGCAAGTGGTAGCAGTAGCGCAGAGATTCATAACTAATCCTTTCTTAGATTAGGATGGCAACCAGTTACGTCGTGCTGATCATACATCTCATACTGTCGGCGAGAGAAGCGGAAGACACGGTCTGCATTCTTGCCCTGCCCGTCGAGCGGATTGAGTTTTCGGACTTCGGCGACCATGGCGCAGAGCCAGTCGAAGCTGTGAACTGCTTCTAACAAGAATTTCTACAGGCAGGATACCTTCCGGTAGCCGATTGGTCTGCTAACATCTCTTCGGGGAAATTCAGTTTCGATGTCCAACTAGACTCGGCCCACGCACGCGGGAATTGCGTCCGGGGCTTCGTACTTGGCAATTCGCCAGCAACAATTATTGGATTGGCTCCGGAGGTACTTGTGCGGCTGACAGTTTGCAGTCTGAGGCAAATCTCGCTGCTTTTATTCTGCCTAGCATCCGCGCTGTCCCTTTACGGGTGCAGCGGCAGCGGGGGCGGCTCCGACCATTCTTTGCAATCGGTACAGGTCACACCGTCTACCCCGAGCGTTGCGTCCGGCTCTACGCAGCAGTTCGCAGCGATGGCCCTATTCGCGGACGGCAGCAAGCAGGACGTGACCTCGCTGGTGACCTGGACTTCCAGCGATCCTTCTGTGGCCACAATTAGCAACCAGTCCGGCTCAATCGGACTGGCTCAGACCCTTACGGCCGGCTCGACCACGATTACCGCAAACTATCCAGGAGGATCGGGAGCGGCTACCCTGACCGTCACTGCGGCAACAATCAGTTCCATCGCAGTCACGCCGGCCTCTCCGTCGGTCGCGAACGGCTCCACGCAGCAGTTCAAGGCCACAGCGACCCTGTCGGACAAAACCACGCAGGACGTGACCGCCACCTCCACCTGGAGTTCGTCGAATCAGGCGGTGGCCACGATCAGCAACGCCAGCGGCAGCCAGGGCCTGGCGCAGGCCAAGGGCTTGGGCACCAGTACCATCACCGCCGCGCTCAGTGGCCAGTCCGGTACTGTAACCCTGACAGTGACCGCGCCCACGCTGACCGCGATCACCGTGACGCCGGCGGCCCCGTCGATCGCCAAGGGCAACAAGCAGCAGTTCACGGCCATGGCGACGTTCTCCGACGGCACCACCCAAGACGTGACGCAGTCAGCCAATTGGACGTCAACGAACGCCAAGGTCGCCTCAATAAGCAATACTGCTGGCACCCAGGGCCTGGCACAGGCCCTGCTCGCGGGCACCACCTCGATCGGCGCTTCATATAACAATGTAGCGGGGGCGACTACGCTCACGGTGACGGCTCCCGTGATGACGTCGATCGGCATTACCCCTGCCAATCCGGTCCTCGCCAAGGGCACCAGCGCCCAATTTACGGCCACGGCGACGTTCTCCGACGGCACCACTCAAAACATCACGCAAACCGCCACTTGGGCGTCCTCCGACCAGACTGTGGCCAATGTCAGCAACGCTGCCGGGTCCAACGGCTTCGCCCAGTCGGTGGGGGCGGGCGCGACGACCATCAGCGCCACGCTCAACAGCCTTTCCGGCAGCACCAGGCTGACGGTGACCGGCGCCCAGGCAGCCTCCCTCACCATCAGCCCCGCCAGCGCCTCGGTCGCCAAGGGCCTGACCCAGCAATTCACCGCTACGGCGACCTTCGACGACGGCTCCACCCAGGATGTGACCACCAGCGCCACCTGGGGCTCTTCCAACACCAAGGTCGCCAGCATCAGCAACAGCAGCGGATCCAACGGCCTCGCCAGTACCCTGGCCGCGGGGACGGCGACGATCAGCGCCACCTACAACGGTGCTTCCGCAACTGCCTCCCTGACCGTCACTGCTGCGAGCCTGACCACAATTCAGATCACGCCGGGTGCGCCGCGCCTCCCTGCGGGCTACTCGCGGCAACTGCAGGCCACCGGTCATTACTCCGACGGTACCAAGCGCGATATCACGACTCAGGTGACCTGGCAGTCGGGTGATACCGCGGTTCTCGGCATCGGCAATGACGCTGGCACACAGGGCCTGGCCACCGGGCTCAAGGCGGGCAGTTCGCTGGTCTCGGCCGCCCTCGGCGCGACCGCAGCATCCCTCACCGTAACGGTCACCAGCAGCACCTTGCAATCGCTGCAGGTGACACCCTTCACCTCGACCATTCCGTCGGGCACGACGCTGCAGTACACTGCGATCGGCGTCTTCTCCGACAGCACGACCCTGGACCTCACCACGCAGGTGAGCTGGCAGTCGTCGTCCACTGCTGTGGCGCAAGTGAGCAATGCGATGGGGTCGAACGGCCTGGCCAAGGGAACCGCCCAGGGCGGACCGATCACCATCACGGCGCAATCCGGCGCAGTCTCCGCGACCGGTACCCTTACCGTCACGGCCGCCACGCTCAAGTCGCTAACGATTGCCGCCACGGGGAACGCCAGCACCGTGCCAAATGGCCTCAACCTGCAGTACAAGGCCACGGGTACGTTCTCCGACGGCTCCGCCAGCGACCTTACGAGTGCCGTGACCTGGCAGTCTTCGAACGCCGCCACGGCGTCGATCAGCAATGCCGCGGGCAGCAACGGCCTGGTTACCGGTGTGGCGCCCGGAACGACGTCCGTGAGCGCCGTCCAAGGCAGCGTTTCGAGCAGCACCCTGAAGCTGACGGTGACGTCCGCCACCTTGCAGTCCATCTCGATCATCCCGACCGCGCCGTCCGTTCCGGCGGGGATCAAGCAGCAGCTGAGCGCGACTGGCACTTACTCTGACGGCAGCCAGCGGGACCTCACGGCCGAAGCCGTATGGCAATCGAGCAACGCCGTCGCGGTCTCGGTGAGCAACGCGGCGGGCAGCTCCGGCCTCGCTTCCGCCTTGAGCCAGGGCCTTGCGACCATCAGCGCATCGGATTCGGGCGTGACCCAGCAGGTCAGCTTCACGGTCACCGCGGCGACGTTGACGTCGATCGTCGTGACCCCATCGACCGGCTCGGTGGCTGTGAATGGTTCGGTGCAGCTCACGGCGACGGGAAGCTACTCCGACGGGACGTCGCGGGATCTCACGGGCCAGTTGACTTGGACCAGCAGCGCCGCCGGCGTGGCGGAGGTTGCCAATGCACCTGGGCTACAGGGATTGGCCTTCGGACAGTCGGCGGGCACGGCGACCGTAACTGCCACCGACCCCGCTACCGGGCTCAGTGGTGCGGCGCAGCTGACGGTGACGGGCAGCTAGCAGTTAGCTAAGCCGAATATATTACTTTCGCCGCAGGCGCTCAGCTCTCTCCCGCGCTCAGCGGGAGAGAGCCAAAAGCTTTTCAGTCCTTGCGCAAATAGAGCAGGCAGCCGTCCGCGTCGACCACCGCATTGGGCGGCGTGTCCGGGCACTTGTCCACGGCGTCGGGCACGCCATCCCCGTCCTGGTCCGCAGGCCCGGAACAGGTATTGGTCTTATTATTGACCGTGCAGTTGTTCAGCAGCGCCACTTTTTCCTGTGCGGCCGCCTCGACGTTCGGCGTGGCGTATTGATAGGCCGGCGTCTGTTCGAAGACTTCCTGGCGCTTGGCGTTGCGGGGAGCCTCCTGCCCGAAGGCATACTGCATGCCCACGGTGTAGAGGCGGTCGGTCTGGTTCTGGCTGGCGTAGAAGGGGACAGCGCTGTTGCCGACCAGATGACGCACCGAGGCGTCCGCTTTGAAGCTCAGTGACGTGCTGGGGATGTCCCAGTTCAGGCCAAGACCTCCGCGCGCCAGCGGTACGCTGTCGCTTCTGTCGCGGTAAGAGCTGTGCACCCAGCCGCCACCGAGGGACAGGAAAGGCGAGACGGGGTGGTCGGGAAACACCAGGTGGTAGGTCCCAAGCAGGCTCGCGCCGCGCTCGTTGAGCGTGCCGCTGCCGTCATCAAGCTTGAAGCGGCTGTTCTCCGACAGCAGTTCCAGCCCGAAATTGCGGTCGAACTGGTAACCCAGTGTGAACTGCGCGCCCACATCGGATTTGGCGTGCAGGCTCGAATCCGGTGTCGCAAAGTAGACGGATGGTCCGAGGTACAGATCCCCGGCCACCGCCGTCCACGGCAGCGCGGAAACGGCCAATGCCGCGCATGGCAGCGTGGTTTGAAAAAAGTTGAGCAATCTCATCCCCGTCCCCCGATTCGCGACGCGCTGCCGGTTGTGCTGCTCAGCGCGAAAGCTCCTGGGCGGAAAGCATAGCCCAAATGGTTTGCGGCTTCAGCGCGCTCCGGCCGGACGGCACAGGCCCGAAGAATGTGACCAAGTTCACAATCGCCGCATTACGGCACTAGAAATTTTCTACCCACAGGCTCGGAACGCCCCCGATTTGCTAAGCTTCCTCCGCGCGCCGCGGTGCGCCGTACCCGCTATTCCCGAGGGCCACACGTCTTGAACACCGATTTGCTCGACGCGCAGGAACTGCTGGCAGTTGCCCGACTCGATTTCGAAAAGGAGCGTTACGACCAAGCGCTGGTCCGGCTCAAGCAGGCGTCCGCTTCCAACGAAGGCCAAATTCCCGAAGTCTGGGCGCTGCTGGGCGCCGTCTATGGGCGCCTGCGGCTATGGGCCAAGGCGCAGCAGTTCCTTATCAAGTTCCTGGAAGCGCGGCCGCAGTCGCTCAACGAGCGCTTCCAGCTCGGCATGACCTATTTCGACGCTGGCGACCCCGGCAAGGCACTCGAGGTGTGGCAGCAGATCCTCCAGGCCGAGAAATTGCACCCGCCAGCGCTGTATTACTCGGGTCTGGCCAGCGCCCGGCTGGGCCGCCTCGCCCAGGCTTTGCAGTATTGCGACACGGTGCTGGCCCAGGTCGCCCAGGACAACCTCTTCCATGGGCGCGCCAAGGAGCTGTTCGAACAGCTGCGGGCGGACCCGAGGCTAAGGCCCGCCGAAACCGGCGATTCGACGCCCCGCAAGAGCCACTGATCGAAATGGATCCGTCGGAAGCCGAGAAGCGGTTGGAGCGGCTGCTCGGGTATCTGAAGCAGGACCCGGAAAACCTGAATCTTTTGGTCGACGCCGCAGAGCTGGCTTGGCAGCTTGGCCGCGGCAGCGTGGCCTTGGAATGGCTGGACCAAGCCCTGCTGGCGCGGCCCGGCGAGCCCAGGCTGCTGTCTTGCAAGGGCAACGCGCTGTTGGCGCTCGGGCAGCTCGATCAGGCCGCGGAGATATTCGAGAGCCTCATCGAGCAGCAGGGCCGGCATCCGGTGCTGATCTTCAACCTGGCCCAGGCCCGCCAGTACCAGGGCCGCTCCAACGAAGCCCTGAATCTGCTCGACTCGGTGCCCGAGGAGGCGAGGGCGTCGGTTCCGGAGTTCGACTTGAGCTACGGCCGCGCGGCCTACCAGCTGCAGCGCTACGAAGTTGCGCTGCAGGCAGTCGAGAACTTCCTCGCGACCCATCCGGGATACCCGGAAGCGCTCGGCATTCGCGCCATGGTGCTGTTCGATATGGGCAGGGAAGACGAGGCGGTGGCGCTGTCCAGGACCCTGCTGCTGCAGCCCGGGGCGCAATGGGCGCCCCACCTGGTGATGGGGTCGGCGGCTCTGTCCAGCCAGGACGCCGCCGCCGCCGAAACGCATTTCGGCAAGGTCGTCGAAGCCATCCCCAATGCGGGCCGGGCCTGGTCCGGGCTGGGTTTTGCGGCCATGATGCGCCGGGATTTGCCGGCCGCGCGCGAGCGGTTCCAGCAGGCAGTCACGCAAATGCGCGATCACCCCGGCACCTGGCATGGTCTTGCCTGGACCTGCATCCTGATGGGGGACTTGGCCAAGGCGCGCGAGGCAATCGACCACTCCATGCAGGCGGATCGCAACTTCGCCGACAACCACGGCACTCTCGCCGTGCTGGAGGTTCTGCAGGGCCGCCGTACCGAGGCCGAGTTGTCGATTCGTAAGGCATTGCGGCTGAATCCGGCCGCCCCCTCGGCGCTCTACGCACGCTCGCTGTTGCTGGACACCGGCGGCGACAGGGCGGCGGCGGACGCCACCGTGGAGCGGATCCTCTCGACCATGCAGGGACCACGCGGGGTATCGCTGCTCAAGCTGTACCAGGAAAGCCGCAAGCGCGGCGGCTCGATCATCCCCCCGCGGCCTCCGTCACGGCTGCACTGAGGACCTTATTATGACTAGCGACGTCGCCTTGCAGCTCATGCACCAGATGCTCTGGACGGCGCTCTTGGTCGGCGCCCCTATCATCGGTGTCTCGATGATCGTCGGATTGCTGGTCAGCGTGTTCCAGGTGGTGACACAGCTGCAGGAGATGACCCTGACTTTCGTGCCGAAGCTGGTCGCGATTTTCTTTACCCTGCTTCTGGCGGGCGGCTGGATGCTGGGCAAGCTCGTCACGTATAGCGCAAAGCTCATCGCAAGCATCCCGCAGCTGGTTCACTGAAAGCGGGCGGGGGCGAGCAATGTCGGTCGAGCTCAACCCCCTCTGGCTGCTGGCCGTGTACCTGATGGCTTGCCGGCTGGCCGGCGTACTGCTGCTGTCACCGGTGCTGGGCTTTGCCACGCTTCCGCCCCAGGTACGAGTCATCTTCGTAATTCTGCTGGCGGCAATCCTCGCGGCCCCGGCTGGTCAGGGTCTGCCCCGAGGCGAGCTGGGTCTGGCAGCCCTGGGTCTCCTTTCGGTGACCGCTCTGCTGCAGGGGGCCGTTGTCGGCGGCGCGCTGCGGGCGGCAATCGCCGCGTTCGGCTTCGGCGGCCAGCTCGTCGACTTCCAAGTGGGCTTCAATGCAGCGGCGATTCTCAATCCGGCAACGCAGTTGCAGAGCTCGCTGATCAGCACCCTGCTGGAAATGTTCGGGGTGCTGCTGTTCCTCCTGCTGGATCTGCATCACGTCTTGCTCCGGGGCATCGGCCAGATGTTCCGCGCCGCCCCGGCAGCGCCGCTGGTGCCTGAAACCCTGATCGAGGCCGTCGTTTCACAATCAGCGCTGCTGTTCGCGTACGGACTTGCCTTGGTGATGCCAGTGGTCGTCGGCCTGTTCTTGGTCGATGTCACCATCGCGGTCGTGTCCCGTTCCATGCCGCAGATCAACATCTACTTTGTCGCCCTGCCGCTCAAGGTGTTCGCGGGCCTGGCCCTGCTTGCGGCGGCGGTATCCTACATGCTGCCGCTGGCCGGCCGCGTGCTGACTTCGGTCTCCACCGTCACCGCTACCCCTGCGCCCTGAAATGGCCGAGCAGACCGAACAGGATCGTTCCGAGCAGGCGACCCCTTTCAAGCTCGAGGAGGCACGCAAAAAGGGCATGGTCGCCCGCAGCACCGAGGTGAGCGTCGCCGCCGGTCTCCTGGGCGCCGTGCTGTGCATGGCCATGTTCTCGGGCTGGATGTACCGCCAGTTGCTGCAGCTCGATCAACGCACGCTGGGGCAGGCCGGACAATGGACTTTCGACCTGCCACACGTCATGCACTGGCTGCTGCTGTTCGCGGGTCGGGGGCTCTACGTGGTCAGTCCCTTGCTGGCGCTGGCGGTGATCGCCGCCGTCCTGGGCAACTTCCTGCAGGTGGGTCCCGTCTTCAGCACGGAGGCGCTGAAGCCCGACTTCACCCGTCTGAATCCCGCTACGGGCTTGCGCCGCATCTTTTCCGGCCGCACCGTGTTCGAACTGGTGAAGGTGCTGCTGAAGCTGCTGCTGTTCGGCTGGGTCGCCTATGCCGCTCTGAAGAGTTTGTTCGCACAATTGCCGCACTTCTACCAGCTCCCGGTTGCGTCGTATCCGGCTGCGCTGCGCCACGAGGTGTTGCGTCTCCTGGCGATCCTGACCGGGACCGCGGTCGCAGTGGCATTGATCGATCTGGTGTTCTCCCGCTGGGACTTCGGCCGCCGCATGCGCATGAGCCGCCGCGAGCTGCGCGACGAGCTGAAACGTCGCGAAGGCGATCCCCAGATCCGCAGCCGCCGGCGCGCGGCGATGCGCGAGATGCGCAAACGGGCGGCGGCCCTTGGCCGGGTCAAGGACGCCGACGTGTTGATTACCAACCCAACGCATTACGCCATCGCCATCAAGTACCGCCGTGGCAAGGCACCGGCGCCGGAGGTCATCGCCAAGGGCTCCGGCGGGATGGCCGCGGCCATGCGCGAGCTCGCCTTCCGCCACCGCGTGCACATCGTCTCAAGCCCACAGTTGGCGCGCGCACTCTTTCGGGAGGTCGCCCTCGGTGGCATGATCCCGGCCCACCACTATGAACAAGTTGCGGCGATCCTGCGCCAGGTCTACGAGGCGCGCGCCCGCAATCCGGATAAAAAATGATCGCTTTCCTGAGACAGGCTTTCGGCTCCCGCAGCGACGTCGTCATCGTACTGGCAGTGCTCGGCATCCTGTTCGTGCTGTTCTTTCCAATCCCGTCTCAGCTGCTGGACTTCCTGCTGCTCCTGAACCTCAGCTTTGCGATGCTGATCCTGCTGCTGACCTTTTACACCGACAAGCCGCTGGCCTTCTCGACGTTTCCTTCGCTGCTGCTCATTGCGACCCTGTTCCGCCTCTCGCTGAACGTGGCGGCCACCCGCCTGATCCTGTCCCGGGGCGACGCGGGTCATGTCATCGCTACGGTCGGCAAGCAGGTGGTCGCGGGCAACTATGTCATTGGCCTGGTGGTGTTTCTCATTCTCATCGTGGTGCAGTACGTGGTGGTCACCAACGGCGCCCAGCGCGTCGCCGAAGTGGCGGCCCGCTTTACCCTGGATGCGATGCCCGGCAAGCAGATGAGCATCGACGCCGAGATGAACATGGGCCTGATCGACGAGAAGGAGGCCAAGCGGCGGCGCTCCGAGATCGAAAAGGAGGCGAACTTCTACGGCGCGATGGACGGAGCCAGCAAGTTCGTCAAGGGCGACGCCATCGCCGGCATTATCATCATTCTTATCAACATCGTCGGCGGCCTTTCGGTGGGACTGGTGCAGCGCGGATTGGCATGGTCACAGGCCCTCAATCTCTACACGCTGCTGACGGTCGGCGATGGCATCGTCACTCAGATACCGGCCCTGGTGATTGCCACCGCGACCGGCATCATTGTGACCCGCGCCGCGACTGACGCCCAACTGAGCGAGGAAATCGCCCGGCAGGTGACGCGCTACCCCAAATCGCTGGTGACGGTTGGGGTGGCGCTGCTAGCAGCCCTGTTCCTGCCCGGCATTCCAGCGGTCCCGGTCCTCATCCTGCTGGGCGTCGATGTAGGGTTACTGACGTTTGCCCTGCGCGCCCAGGGCGCCGCCGGATTGGAAGCTGCCACCGCCGCGGTGGCCGGAGCGGCCGAAGCCGCGGCGGCACCCGAGGACCTGGCGGCCTTGCTGCCGGTCGACCCCATCGAGATGCAGGTCGGTTCCGGTCTGGTTCCAGTGCTGGGCGAAACCGAGGGTCCGTTTATGAGGCGGGTGCAGGCCTTCCGCCGCCAGTACGCCCTGGATTACGGCTTCGTCTTTCCGCCGGTGCGGATGCGCGAGATGGCCAAGAAGGGCGCCGAGGAATATGAAATCCGGATCCAGGGCGCGAAAGTGGCGGCCGGCAAGCTACTGCCGGATCAGCTGCTCGCGATCAATCCGGGTGGCGAGCGCGCCAAGCTGGAGGGGCTGGCTACGCGCGATCCAACCTTCGGCCTTCCGGCCGTGTGGATCCAGGAGCGGGATCGCGATCGCGCCCAGCGCGGCGGCTACACCGTGGTCGATCCGGTCACAGTGGCGAGCACGCATTTCAACGAGTTGATCAAGACCCACGCTGCCGAGCTCCTGTCGCGGCCGGAGACGGAGGCGCTGCTGACCCGGGTCCGGCAGAAGTACCCGACGCTGGTGGAGGAACTGGTTCCCGCCGTCCTGTCCTTCGGCGAAGTGCAGCGCGTGCTGCAAAACCTGCTGCGGGAGAAGGTTTCGATCCGAAATCTGGAATACATTGTCGAGCTGCTCCTCGATCAGGGCCGGCTGACGCGGGACACCGAAGTCCTCACCGAGTCAATACGGGAGCGTCTGGGCAATATCATCTGCGATCGCCTGGGCGGCGCGGACGGCGCGATGCACGTGCTGACTTTCGACCCCAAGATCGAAGAGCGGCTGCGCGCCAGCCTGCGCCAGACGGAGAAGCACACGGCGCTCATCATCGAGCCGGCCATGGCGGAGGGACTGTTGCGACGGTTGGCGCAGCGCTGCGAGGAAATGATGCTGCAGAACCTAATGCCAATACTGCTGTGCACGCCTTCGCTGCGCCGCCACGTGCGACGGTTGACCGAGCGAGCCTTGCCACATCTGACCGTCCTGTCCCTTAACGAGGTGCCCCAAAATCGTACAGTCCGGTCCTTCGGCATGGTGGAGAAGGTGGCTTGAGTGGGCTGACCTTACAAAATTCTTACAATGCGCCGATGACTGTCATTTTGGCGCATTAGGAACTGCGTCACAGTACTGCACGGACCTTTTGCGAATGGTTAAAAATTTTCGAGCCACCACCTGGTGCCCTGAGATATGATGCGATCGTTCCGCCGTTTCGGGCGGTCAGGGGAGTCAATCGGGAAAGGCAGCAGGGTCAAAGTGTTTTTGGCCGGAACCGCAGCATCTGGGGGACAGCTTGGACAGTGTATTCGCGGTAACACGAGTCGGCCTGCTCGCCGACTTTGCGCGTCTGGCAACGCAGTCGCTTAATCTTTCGAACGTCGATACCGTCGGGTACAAGCGGCAGCTCGCCGTGACTTCGAGCTTCGACGCGCGCCTCGACAATGTACTGCCGTCGGGCGATACCTCCATGGCTGCAACGACCACCCTCACGGATCCACGCGCCGGTGCCCTGAAGCAGACCGGCCGGCCGCTCGACCTGTCTCTGGATGGCGACGGCTTTTTCGGGGTGCGCACGGCCAGCGGCATCCGCTACACGCGCCGCGGCGACTTCGCCGTGGAGGCCAGCGGTCGGCTGGTTACCGCGGCCGGCGACGCCGTGCTGGCGGGCGGAGGCGACGTGGTGCTCCCCGGGACCGCGGTGACGGTCGACCGTGACGGAAAGATTTTCGACGGCGATCGGCAACTGACACAACTGGATATCGTGCAGTTTGCCGATCCTGGCCGGCTGCAATACGTCGGTGGCGGGTTGTTCGATGCCGCCGGACAGGCGCCGCTGGCCACCGTTACCGCGACGCGGGTGCGCTCGGGTGCCTTGGAAGCCTCGAATGTGCAACCGGCGCACGAGATGATCGGCCTGCTGGAAGTGTCACGGGAGGTGCAGCTGACCCGCAGCGTGCTCACCGCCCGGGACGAGATGCTCGACAGTGCCGCCAATACCCTGGCGCAGTTTTAAGAACTAAGGATCAATGCAATGATCGACTCTCTCTATATTGCCGCCACGGGTATCGGCGCGCAGCAGACGCGCCTGGATGCGCTGTCGAATAACGTCGCCAACGTCAACACCTACGCCTACAAGAAGCAGCGGGCGAACTTCGAGGACGTGTTTTACCGCCAGGCTGCGGCGGCCTCCGGTCTGTCGGCGCCGGCCGCTCTACCGGCGCCGGTCGGGCTCGGGGTGGCGGTGTCGCGCACGCAGACCGTGTTCACGCCCGGAGACCTTGCCCAAACCAAGAATCCGCTGGACCTCGCCATCCAGGGTGACGGTTTCTTCGAAGTACAGCTCGGCGACGGCAGCACGGCGTACACCCGGCTTGGTTCCTTGCGGTTGGACGAGCACGGCGAGCTGGTGACCCAGGATGGCGATCCGCTGAAGGCGCGCTTCGTGGTTCCCTCCGATGCCACGTCCGTCGTTGTCGCCAGCAACGGCCAGGTCAGCGCCACGGTGGCCGGCCAGGACAAGCCGGTGGTGTTGGGCAGCCTCGAGCTTGCCAATTTCGTCAATCCCAACGGCCTCAAGCCGCTGGGCGCCGGTTTGTACGCGGCGACCGACGAGTCCGGCCCGGCCTTCGTCGGCACGCCGGGGCAGCAGGGGCTGGGCACCTTGAACCAGGGCTACCTCGAAGCCTCCAACGTCGATCTCAACTCGGAGCTGGTGGACCTCGTGCTGGCCCAACAGGCCTACCAGCTGAATTCGAGGGTGATCCAGATCTCCGACGACATCCTGTCGACCATCACCACGTTCCGTCGCAGCTGAGCATAGTGACGTGGGTAATGGCTTGCAGTGCTTGGGCGCGCTACTGATTCTCGGGCACTGCGGCTCGGCAATGGCCGTTGCGGGGCCAGCTGACAGCTTGGTGCTGGCGCTTAGAGCCGACGTTTCGTCGGATGCTGCGCTCGTGCGGCTCGGCGAGTTGCTGGACTTTTCCGGAGGCGATGCCGGCTTGCAGCAGCGGGTGGCGGCGGTGGAACTACAGCTGGACTGTCTCCCCGGGCAGACTGAGCGGATTACGCGCGACGATGTCGCGGCGCTGATCGCCCTGCGCGTCCCCGAAGCCGCGGACGCCTTGCGTTGGTCAGGCAAGAGCTCTTTCGCGCGCATTCACCTGAAAGGGCAGCCGGTCGACCTGGTGGAGTTGACGCGGCGCAGTCAGGCCGAGCTCGAAGCCTGGCTGGCGCCTCGTTTCGACCAGTACCAGGTCGAGCCTGTCGCGGCGCCCGAAGCCGTTGCACCGGCGATGGCCCGCGACGAGGTGGCTACGATCCGGCCTTTCGCAGGCGAGGCGCTGTCCCGTACTCCGATCTGGGTTGAGCTGGGCCGGCCGGGCGAATCCTCGCGCCGTGCGTTCCCGATCTGGTTCGCCGTGCAGTCCTGGACCAAGGTGCCGGTGGCGGCACACGACATTTCCACCGGCGCCCGCCTGACGCCAGACGAGGTGACATCGGCCGTCGTCGATATCGCCGCCCTCGGTGCGCGGCTGCTGCTCGCCGACGGGGATATGGCCGGCTCCATTGCCACCGGACCGATCCGGAAGGGTGAAGCCCTGACCCGCGACCGGTTTCGGCAGGCCCGGCAAGTCACGGCTGGGGACGAGGTACGGTTGCGGGTACAGTCCGGTGCACTGCGAGTGGAAGTCCGGGGCGTCGCGCTCGAGTCGGGCAATGCCGGACAGCGTGTACGCGTCCGCAACAGCGGCAGCGGTGAGGTGGTTGCAGCTAACGTCGCCGGACCCGGTGTCGTCGAGGTGACGCCATGACCGGCAGACTGCAGTGGTACCTAGCGGCCCTGCTCCTACTGTCGGGCGGTGCCTGGGCCGGGGGGCTCTACCACGCTGACACCTATTCGCCGCTCACTTCGGACACGCGCTCGTTCAAGGTCGGCGACGCCCTGACCGTCATGATCGTCGAGGCGGCGAGCGCGGAGACCGATGCCGCATCGAGCCAGAGCCGCGACTTCAAGCTGACTGCCGGCCTACAGGGCAGCCATACCCAGAACACCGTGGGGGCCTCCCTCAATCGGCAGGGGGACAATAGCGGCACAACCAGCCGCAACGGCAAGCTGCAGGCCGAGATCACCGTGCGCGTGCAGGCGGTGAGCGCCAACGGCGACCTCGTCGTCCACGGCGGCCAGTCGATCACCGTCAACGGCGAGACGCAGCACATCGGCGTGTCGGGGGTGGTGCGACCGATCGACGTTTCGGCCGACAACGTGGTCCTTTCCACCCGCTTGTCGAATGCCCAAATCGACTACGCCGGCAAGGGGTTCGTCGACCGTAGCCAGGATGAAGGCTTCATCGCGCGCCTGTTCGACTTCTTGGGGCTATGAGGACGATGCGCATACTGGTCGCGCTCCTCGCCGCCGTCGCCGCCACGGGTGCCGCGGCGGCCAACCCGTCGCCTCCCGCGGCGCTGGCCGTGAAGGTGCGCGACCTTGCGCACGTCCAGGGGGTGCGCGATAACCAGCTGGTCGGTTACGGCATTGTCGCTGGACTGGCCGGCACCGGGGACTCCCAGCGCAGCAGTGCCACGCTGCAATCGATTTCGAACACCCTGGCCCGTTTCGGCGTGCGGGTGACGCCGGACCAGATCAGCTCGCGCAATGTGGCCGCGGTGATGATCACCGCGACGCTGCCGGCATTCGCTTCGAGTGGCGACAAGCTCGACGTCAATGTAGCCTCGCTGGGCGACGCCCGCAGCCTCACGGGCGGGACCCTGATGCTGGCGCCGCTCAAGGGGCCCGACGACAAGGTCTACGCCCTGGCGCAGGGGCCGCTGTCGGTCGGCGGATTCCGCTATGACGCCTTCGGCAACCTGCTCGAGAAAAACCATCCGACGGTGGGGCAGATTCCGGGCGGCGCAATCATCGAAGCCGATGTCGCCACCAGCGTGGTGAGCAAGGCCGGAACGGTTTATGTCGTGCTGGACAACCCGAACTACGTCACCGCCGACCGCATTGCCGATGCCTTGTCGGCGGCGCTGCCGCCGATGCCGGACGCACGCGTGCATCGGGTCCAGGCCGTCGATGCCGGAAGGGTGCTGGTGCGGCTTACGGCCGACGACCAGGCGCAACTGGTGAAAGTTCTGGCGACGATCGAGGCCACGGCGATCGTTCCCGACGACGAGGCACGCATCGTGGTGAACGAGCGCACCGGCACGGTGGTCAGCGGCGGCGATGTGCGCCTCGGGCAAGTCAGCGTCGCGCAGGGTGACCTCAAAGTCGAGATCGCGACCGACTACGCCGTGTCGCAGCCGGTCGTGATCGGCCGCGCGGGCCCAGGTGTGCGTTCTGTAGTCGTGCCGGAGACGCAGATCAAGGCAGACGAATCCTCGAACGCCGCCGTGAGCCTGCCCGCCGGCACAACAGTTGCGGATCTGGTTGCGGCGCTCAACCGCCTCAAGGTGGCGCCACGCGACACAATTTCGATTCTGCAGGCAATCAGGCGGGCCGGCTCACTCCACGCCCAGCTGATCATTCAATGAAGGGGAACCGATGAGTCAGGGTGGATTGATGGCGATATCCCCGGTGACGCAGCAGCTGGAATCGATGGCGCTGCGTGCCTACGAGCTACGCCAGCGCGTGATCGCTCACAATATCGCCAACGTCGATTCTGTGGGCTTCCAGCCACTGCGCGTGAATTTCGACGAGCAGCTCGGGCCGCTGCGGGCGGCGATCCGGGGAGAGGAGTCGGCGACGCGCATCGCCGACCTGGCCAGCCAGGTGCAGCCCTCGGTGGAGACCGAGGCCGCCACGTCGTCAGCGCTCACCACGCCAGGAGAGAACTTGGACGACCAATTGGTCGCATTGACCCAGAACACCCTCGACTACGAGGCGATGCTAACCGTACTTTCACGCCTGGGCGGTTTGACCCGCCTGGCGATCACCGGGAGCTAGAGATGTCCGACTACAGTGGAGTTATGGCCATCAGCGCCTCCGGGATGCAGGCCGAGCGGCTGCGCCTGGAAGTGGCGGCTCAGAATCTGGCAAACGCGCATTCGGTCAGCGGAGCACAGAGCGAGCCGTACCGTGCGCTGCGGGCGGTTCCCTATTCGAGCGGCGCGGGGCTGTTCGAGGAGCGCCTGGCCGCCGGCCAAGCGGCCTCGGGGCTGCGCGGTGTGGATCATGTGGACATCGTGCCCACTGGCGGCGAGCCGCGGTTGGACCATGATCCCGGTAATCCTCTGGCGGATGCCCAGGGCATGGTGCGGATGCCGCAGATCAACGTCGCCGACGAGATGTTGACGGTGATGACCTCGGTCCGGGCCTACGAGGCCGACGTACGGGCCATGAGCGCCGCCAAGTCTATTGCGCTCAAGGCGCTCGACATTGGGAGCAACCGTTCATGATCTATCCGGCAGATCCGGTCGCCGCCGCGGCGGCGTCCCCGGAAATCGCCGCGGCTAAGCAGGCCGCGACCGCGCCCCCGGACTTTGGGCAATGGCTCGACCAGACCGTCAGCGGCGTCAGCCAGGATGTGCACCAAGCCGACCATGCGGTGCAGATGCTGGCCGTGGGGGCAGCGGACAATCTTCCGGAGGTGATGATCGCCCTCGAGAACGCGCGCACCTCGCTGTCGCTGATGGTGCAGGTCCGCGATCGCCTGGTGGGAGCCTACCAGGACGTCCTGCGGATGCAGATTTAGGAGCAGGAAATCCAACGCATGTGCCATAGACTGTCCTGCAGGCTCGACCGATGAACGCTGCCGTCCGCGAAAGCGCCTTGTCCTGGTGGACGGGGTTCGACCGCAACCGCCGTCTGGGCCTGCTGGCGGGGCTGGTCGCACTCGCGCTCGCTATCGGATTGTTTGCGTGGTTTTCGCTGCGCTCGGACTACGTGGCGCTGACCGGCGAGCTGTCCAAGGAGGATACTGCCGCGGTGGTGGCGCAGCTGGAAGACATCCGCGCCCGCTACCGCGTTGACGCGGATACAGGGGCCTTGATGGTGCCGGCTGCCGAGGTCGATTCGATCCGCGCGCAGCTTGCGCAGAAAGGTTGGCCGCTCAAGGCAGCTGCTGGCTTCGAGTTGTTCGATGGCGGCGACTTCGGCATGACCGAGTTCACCGAGCACATCAACTACCAGCGTGCCCTGGAGGGCGAGCTCGCGCGCACCATCATGTCGCTGGACTCTGTGCGCTATGCCCGGGTTCATCTGGTCCTGCCGCAGTCCAGTCTGTTCAAGAAGAATGCGGAGGCGCCGAAGGCTTCGGTGCTGCTGGTGGGCCGGCATGGTCAGCCGATCACCGAGGCGCAGATTTCCGGCATCCAGCGCATGGTGGCGTCCGCGGTGCCCGAGCTCAAGGCCGAGAACGTTTCCATCCATGACCACAAGGGCGTGGAGCTGACCAGCGGTACCGGCGAGGGGCTGTCGCCGGCGGCGGTCGACGCCGGCCTGCGCGCGCAGGCGGATGTCGAGGACTACCTGACCGCCAAGGCCGAAGAGATCCTGGCCCGGATGTTTCCCAAGGGCGCCGCGACGGTCAGCGTCACGGCGGCGCTCGGGCGTAGTCATGTCTCCAGCGTCCGCGACGAGGTGCTGCCGAGCGGGCAGGGTTCCGGGGCGGTGTCGCACATCCGCTCCGATACATTGCCGGATGGGGTCGCCGCAAATGTGCCCCGCTCGATCAAGGACGGCGTGGCCGCCAAGGCAGACAACAGTTCGCCGCAATTCGACGTGGAATACCGCATCGGCCACGTCTCCGAGCAATCCGAGTCCCCACCCGGCGGAATCGAACGCCTCTCGGTCGGCGTGGTGATCCCCGATCCGGCCCCACTGGGGCTGACCGTCGAGGGCGTGCGCGACTTGGTGGCCGCCGGCATGGGCATCGATGCGCAGCGTGGCGACCGCGTGGCCGTCTACGCGATCTCGGGTGGGTCGAAGGCAGCGCAGGCTACCGGATCCGTAGAAATGCCGGCTGCGACGGCCGGCTCGCCCGCGAAGCCGCAGCACGAGCGCCCCTACTGGGCTTTTCTGTTGGGCGTCGCCCTCCTGCTCGCTGCGTGCGCCGTGGCCTTGGCGCGACGGCCCAAACAACGCCAACTCAGCGCGGCCGAGCGTGAAGAACTGCTCCGCCACGTACGCGAGTGGCTGAAGCAATGACCGCCGGCAACCCATCGCCCGCGCCGCTTCCGGGAAGCAAGCGCGCTGCTCTGCGGCTGGCGCTGGTGTCGCTACGCGATCGGCGCTGGATCCTGAGCCGGCTATCGCAGGAGCAGCGGCAGGCACTTGAGGATGAGCTTGCCCCGCTGCTGGTGCTGGGGCCGGATCTGCTGGCCTCGGTGCGCGGCGAGATCGAACCGCTGCTCGCGGCCGAGGATGAAAGCTCCGCAATGCAGGTCATCGCGCCCACACCGCCCGAAGCAGGCTCGCGGGAGACCAGCGAGCTGGAGCGCGCCTCAGTCGACGAGCTCGAGGCCGTGCTGCGCGAACTGCCGTGGGCCTGCGCCGGCTTGCTGGCCAAGCGGATGCCTCCGAGCCGCCGGCACGTGCTTGACGCCATCGAGCAACGCGCCGGCGCTGTCGCCGCAGCATCCACAAAGCCCGCGGTCAGCACCGCTTTCGTCGAAGCACTGGTCGACACCGTGGAACAAAGGCTGGAGCAGCGCAGGACCGCGGGCCTTGGCCTGCCACAGGGATAGCGAGTGTCAGCCAGCACCGAACCTCCCATCCTGCGAGCGCCCGAGATCGGCCGCTCGGCACGCCGTCTTGCCAGTCAACCCAAGGACAGCGCGCCGGGGCCGGCTATGCCCGGCCCAGTGCCTCCGCAAGCTTCGACGGCGAGTGCTTTGCCCGAGCGGGCGGCGGCGACAGCCCCGGCGCCGGCGGTTGCGCCGGAACTGCTGCGCGCGGCCGAGCAGCGCGGCTATGAAGCCGGCTTGGCCAAAGGCAAGGCCGCCGGCGAACGGGCCTTCGAAGCCCGCCTGAAGCAGTTCGACGAGCTGCTCGCCGCAGTTGCGCAGAAGCGCGACGATCTGCTCGAAGTACTGGAGGACGACCTGGCCGAGCTGGTGTTCGAGGCCACGGCCCAGATCTTGGGGGAAACCACGGTCAACCGCGAACTCGCTGGCGAGGCCGTGCGGCGGGCGCTGAGGGCCCGCTCGGACATCCACATCGTCGCCGTGCATGTCGCACCCGAGGATCTCGCGCTGGTTGGCGGCACCGGGGCCGCGGCCAGCCTTGGGCTTGGGACGCGGATCAAGCTGGTCGCCAACGCGGATGTTGCGCTGGGCGGATGCATCATCGAGACAGGGCAGGGCAACCTCGACGCCCGCCTGGAAACGCAGATGGCGAAGCTGAAAGCCGCGTTGCTGGAGGGGCGCAGCCGTGCCTTCGACGAGACCGGCCTGGCGCCGGCGGGCATGCAGCCGGAAGATGGCAGCCCGTGATCCCGGTGCTCGCCAAGTACTCGCAGGCCCTGCGCCGGCAGGAATGGATCCAGCGCACCGGCACGGTCCGGGAATGCGTGGGATCGGTGATCGCCGCGAAAGGCCCCGATGCCGCGCTAGGCGAGCGCTGCCAGATCGTGCTGGGCGGCGCCCGCGAAGTAGTGGATGCGGAGGTCGTCGGCTTCCGCGGCGAGAACGTGCTGCTGATGCCCTATGCCGAACTCGCCGGGGTGCGGACCGGCAGCACGGTGATCGCGACCGGCCGGTTTCCCGAAGTGGCGGTGGGGCGCGGCCTGCTCGGCCGCGTCGTCGATGCCTACGGCCGGCCGCTCGACGGCCGTCCCGTGCTCGGGCTCGACGGCCGGCGGCCGCTGCATGGGCATCCGATCAATCCGCTCGAGCGCCGACGCATCCGCGACGTCTTCACCACCGGGGTCAGGGCCATCGACCTGTTCCTGACCATGGGCGTGGGACAGCGCATCGGCTTGTTCGCCGGCAGCGGCGTCGGCAAGAGCGCGCTGATGGGCATGATCGCCAAGAACAGCGCGGCGGACGTGAACGTCATCGCGCTGATCGGCGAGCGCGGCCGCGAGGTGCGCGACTTCGTCGAGGACCACCTCGGCGAGGGCCTGGCACGTTCGGTCGTGGTGGTCGCTTCCGCAGAGCAGAGTCCCCTGGTGCGCTCGCAGGCGGCATTCGCCGCTACCTCCATTGCCGAGTATTTCCGCGACCAGGGCAAGTCGGTCGCGCTGCTGCTGGACTCGATCACCCGCTTCGCCATGGCGCGCCGCGAGATTGGCCTGGCGGTCGGCGAGCCGCCGACCGCACGCGGCTACACCCCTTCGGTGTTTTCGCTGCTGCCACGGCTGCTGGAGCGGGCCGGCAGCTACTCGCCGAGTGGCCGCGGCGCGATCACCGGCCTGTACACCGTATTAGTCGAGGGCGACGATCTGAACGAGCCCATTTCCGACTCGGTGCGCGCGATCCTTGACGGCCATATCGTGCTGTCCCGCGACATCGCCAACAAGGGACGCTATCCGGCCATCGATCTCCTGGGCAGTGTCAGCCGCCTGTTCTCCACGCTGGCCGACGAAGCACAGCGGCGCGCGGTATCGAAAGTGATCCGGCTCCTCGCGACCTACGCCGACTCGCGGGACGCCATCGACCTTGGGGCCTACAAGCCGGGCAGCAACGCCGAGCTGGACGAGGCCATCAAGCTGATGCCTGCGATCGAGCGGCTGCTGCGCCAGTCCGTCGACGAGAGTGTGCCGATCGTGCAGACGCGTGCCGAACTATTGCGCCTGGCCGGAGACGCAGCATGAGCCGCAAGCCCGGAAGCTCCGACTCGCGCGTGCTCGAGCTGCTCGAAGCGACCCTGCGGCAGGATCTGCGAGCGCATGCCGACGCGCACGCCGAGTCACTGGGTGCCTTCCAGTTCGCGGAGGCGGCCGCGCGTTCGCTGGAGTCTGCAGTCGAAGGTCGCGAAGGGGCTTTGAGGCAATGGCTGGCGCAGTCCAAAGACGGCTTGGACCTGGGCTCCCTGCGCCTGTTTCACGCGATGCTGGACGTCGGGCGGCAGGAATACTCGCATGCCGCCCAGGCCGCCGAGCAGGCGCAGACTGAGCTGGAAGCTAGCCGCGGCGTGCTGATACGGACCCTGCAGCGACGCGCCAAGCTGCAGGACCTGCGCCAGCGGCGGTCGCTCGAGGATCGGCGCGAGGAAGACAAGCGGCAGGCCGCCGAACTCGACGCGCTGTGGTTGCAGAGCCGGTATCACAAGCCATGATTCCAGTCGCCGACTCGCTTTTTGCCCAGGTGCAGCCGCTTGCGGTGGGCGAGCGCTTCGCCGATGGTACGCGCCGGGAGTGGGAGAATGCCGCGCTCCGGGGCTTGTTCGAGAGTCATCTGCAGGGTCCGCAGGGGCCCACTAACACGGCGACGGCCTTGGCCGGGGATGCGCCCGTTTTGTCCGACGTCGGCGGTGCGCCGATTGTGTCTGACTCGGCCGAATCGACGAGTCTGGACGTTCCATCCGCTATCGCAGCCGAAGGCGAGTCATCCGGTACGGCAGCGCCTGTGCAGGCATCCGCCGCTGCGCAGCCGAAGGGCGGAGTCTGGACGCAGGGAGTGGAAGTTCCGGCAAGTGGCGACGAAGGCGGCAATGGGGCCCAGTTGCGGGAAGCGGCCGAGGGATTTGCGCAGCTGGATACTGGAACGCTTCAGCAGGCGCAGGCCCGAAGCCTGGTGCTGGCGCTCGATGGCGACCGTGCGGAACTGTACGTGCGCGACGCCACGCTGGACGGTGAGTCCGGCCTGGCCCTGGTCCGGGCGGCAGACACGCTGCTCCAGGGGCACCGCCTTCACCTCGGGCGGGCGCGGATCAATGGTCAGCCCGCGCCAGGCGAGGGCGACGAGGTTTTCATTTGAAGGTCGGTGAATAGGAACAGGGGAGCAGAGCCATGGCAGTGAGTGCAATCGGCGGGACGGTTGGCAGCGGCGCCGGCCTGAACAGCGTGCAGCGCAGCGGACTCAGCGAACAGGACTTCATTCACCTGTTCCTGACCCAGTTGACGTTCCAGGATCCCCTGAATCCGGTTGACAACCGCGAGTTCCTGGCTCAGCTGGCGCAGTTTACTAACATCGAGCAGACCCAGATCGTCAGTGACAACCTGATGGGTTTGCTGGAGGTCCAGGCCTCGACCCAGGCGGTCAACCTGATCGGCAAGACCATCCAGATCGCACGCAACGGCCAGACCCTCGTCGGCTCCGTCACCACGGTGAACTTCCAGAACAACGCCGCGGTCCTGACGATGAAGGAATCGGACGGCACCGAGGTGACCGACGTCGGCCTTTCGGAAATCCAGCTGGTACGGGGCAGCTAGCCATGACCACCTCCTTCAGCGGCATCTACAGCAGCTTGACCGGCCTGCTCGGATTCAGCACGGCTCTCGACGTGACCAGCGAGAACATCTCCAACCTCAACACCCCGGGTTTCAAGAGCAACGAGACTTTGTTCCGCGACCTGGGTTCGTTCCAGGCCGGCAACGGTCCCAAGTTCGGCTCCTTCGAGGAAGCCATCGGCCAGGGCGTGGCCGTGGAGGGTCAGGTCCGCAACTTCGCCGAAGGGCAGATCCAGTCCACGGGCAATCCGACCGACCTCGCCATTAACGGCTCGGGGTTCTTCATCCTCCAGGCCGGCAACCAGCTGGAGTTCACCCGGGCCGGGCAGTTCAGCTTCGACAGCACTGGGCACCTGATCGACTCCGCCAGCAACCTGCACGTGCAGGCGATCGGCACCGACGGCAAGCTATCGGATCTGGTGGTGGACCAGGCGCAGAAGTTCGCAGCGACGCCGACCACCACGGTGAAGTTCAGCAACGCCCTGTCCACTGGGCAGAGCGGCGCCTTCAACCTCGGCAACATCACGGTGGTCGACGCCAGTGGCGCTTCGCAGACGCTGTCGGCCTCCTTCACCCGCGACACCTCTAATCCCTCCAGCAGCGCGATTGTCTGGGACGTCACCGTCACCGACAGCAAGAACAACACGCTGGCCACAGGCAAGATCCAGTTCAATCCGACACAGGAGGCGCAGCCGGGGTTCGACACGTTGTCCGTCGTCGTGCCGACCGCCGACAAGCGCAGCAGCGTGGTCACCTTCGATTTCAGCGATGCCGTCTCCAACTCCAGCGGCGCCAGTTCGAACCTGCAGGTGGAGAACTCCAACGGCATCCCCTCGGGCACGCTGACCAGCCTGGCCTTCGACGCGAATGGCGTGGTCCAGCTGTCCTTCTCCAACGGCAAAACCCAGACCGGTGCCCAGATCGCCCTCGCGAGCTTCGCCAATCCGCAGTTGCTGGCGGAGAACGGCAACGCCAGCTTCGTGATCCCCCGCGGCTCCACCCTCCAACCGACGCTTGGCCATGCCGGCGAGGCCGGCTTCGGCACCCTGCAGCCGCAGAGCATAGAGCTCGCCAACGTCGATCTTGGGCAGGAGTTCGCCAACATCATCGTCCTGCAGCGCGGCTACCAGGGCAGCTCCCAGGTTCTGAATGTCTCCAGCCAGCTGCTGGATACGCTGTACAACGCGTTGTCGCACAAGTGATGGCTGCTCATCGACCATTTCGACCGCTCGGCGATTTGCAGCTACAGCGCTTCGCAGCTGCCCTCAAACGGGCGCACGAGCAATGGCATGCCAGCTGGTTCGAGGGCGATCCCGGTGTGTTCGAGGTGGATTGCCGGGCGGCCGCCGCCATGTACTCCAGGGCCGATGGCTGGCGCTCGGTGGCCACCGCCGCCGGGTGCGTGTGGCTGAGGCTTTCGGAAGCAGACGGCGTGGACGTTGTAGGCGCATGGGTTGGTGCCGGAGTGGACGAGAGGTGGCGCCAGGGCGGGGACGACGCAAGCGTGCTGCTGGTGCGACGTGTGCTCGGTGACTGGCTGGACACCCTGGCCGGGGCCCCAGCGCCGCTGGCGCAGAGCTGGGAAGCCCGGCCTCCCGCGAACGAGCTGTTCGATCCATTCAGCGGGGCGGTGCACGCTTCGTTCCGGACCTGGTTCGGCCAGTTCGACGGCGTCTTCGACGGTGACTTCGTCGCCCGTACACAGCCAGCTTTTGTGGCACCGGCTGGAAGAGATCCGCGCCGTGTTCCGCGGCGGCAGGCCATTGGCGGCGCCACGCTGAAACTGCAGGTCAGCGCCGAGGCGGCTGCCGGCCTGACCATCGGCACGCTGAGGACGCTGGCGGTCGGCGACGTCCTGCTGCTGCAACCCGCCATCAGCGAACCATGGACACTGACCACGCGCGCGGGACAGCCGATCGCATCGTGCTTCATCGGCCGCCAGGGACAGCACTGCGCGGCCCTAATTTCCGCAAGAAAGGAACCCCAAGATGGTCGCTGACCACCCCGACGGCACCGGCCAGGCGCCGGCCGTGGATCCCGTCGAATTGCCCGAACTCGCTGCCGAACCCCGCGGCAAGCCGCTGGTGCTGCGCACGCTCGACGTCATTCGCGATGTGCAGGTCAAGGCCACGGCTGTGCTCGGGTCGGGCTCGATCTCGGTCGATCGCCTGTTCAGCCTGAAGGAGGGCGAGGTGCTGGAACTGGACCAGGCAATCAATGCCCCTGTCGACGTCTTGGTCGAGGGACGACTGGTCGCACAAGGCCGGATCGTGGTGGTGGGCGAGCGCTTCGGCATCGTGATCACCGGAATCTCCGAGCAGTGATGTCGCGGCGGCTCAGGAGCGGACGGCTCTGGCGCTGTCTTGTCCCGTCAACTCTGCTGGCGGGGTGGGGCAAGGCCCTGGCCGCCGCTCAAGCTGTTGCCGAAAGCGCGCCCCCCGCATTTGCCGGCGACGATCTTGGGCTGATTCATCACATCGCCGTCGGGCTCGGCTGCGTCGTGGTGATCGCATTGCTGGGCTGGGCCACCGTGGTATGGTCGCGCAAGCATGGCTGGCCTGCCCTGGGTCAGCCCTCCGCCGAGCTGCCCCTCCGCGTGCTGGCGGTAAGGCGCGTGGGCCAGCGGCTGCAGGTTGCAGCCGTACAGGTTTCTCCGGGGCAGGTGGTCGTGATCGCCGACAACGGGCAGGCGATCGTCAAGATTGCCGAAATGCCGGCCCCTCCTTCTCCCGCGGGCCAATGAAAGCCAGTCACTGGTTCCCGCGGCTGGCCGCCTGCGTCCTCGGCGTGGGGCTGCTCAGCCTGCCCGCGGCTGCGGCTGCCGCCGACCTTTCCTTCGATGGCGGCTCCTTGACGCTGGGGCAGGGCCACGGCGGGGCTCTGGCCGGTCCGGTGAAGATCATCCTGCTGCTCACCGCGCTTAGTTTCGCTCCGGCGCTGTTGATCGCCGCGACGTCTTTTACGCGCATCATCATCGTCCTGTCCATGCTGCGTCAGGCGATTGGCATGACCAACACCCCGCCAAACCCGGTCCTGATCAGCCTGGCTTTGTTCCTGACGCTGTTCACGATGGCGCCGGTGATCAGCGCGGTGGACGAGGCCGCCGTGCAGCCCTATCTGGCCGGCAAACTCGAGGATAAGCCGGCGTTGGTGGCCGCCCAGGTGCCAATCCGCAAATTCCTCGTTCGGCAGACGCGCGAGTCCGACCTCAAGCTGGTGATCGAGCTTTCAGGCAAGCCCAAGCCCGAATCGGTGGACGACGTCGGCTTGTTCACGCTGATCCCGGCGTTCATGCTGAGCGAGTTGCGCATCGGCTTCGAGATCGGCTTCGTGATCTTTCTGCCTTTCGTGCTGATCGATCTGGTGGTTGCCAGCGTGCTGATGTCGCTGGGCATGATCATGGTGCCGCCGCTGGCGATCTCGCTGCCACTGAAAATCCTGGTTTTCATCCTGATCGACGGCTGGAGCCTGGTCACGGAAGTGCTGGTGCGGAGCTTCCAGGCGTGAGAAGGCGAGTCAACCTCGCCAGGCGGCGGCGCCGTGCCGGGAAATGAGCCGGTAGACGCAGTAGCAGGCGCCGCCGACGGAAGCCCTCTGGCCGACGAAGCTCGCCTCTGGCAGGCTCTGCGCCTCGGCCAGGATCGGCTGGCTCGCGGGCGCATCATCCTGCGTTACCTGCCGTTCGCCCGAGTCATCGCTCGCAGCGTCATGAACAGCCTTAGTGCCGATTACTTGCAGTACAGCGACCTGGTGCAGTTCGCGACCGTCGGCTTGATCGAAGCCATTGACCGCTTTGACGCTGAGCGCCGGATCCCGTTCAAGGCCTTTGCCGAGAAGCGCGTGCGAGGCGCGGTATTGAATGGAATCTCCACCCATTCCGAGTTGCACGCGCAGCAGGCTTTCCGACAGCACCATAGGCGGGAGCGGCTCGCAGCCTTGAAGTCATCGTCTCCGGCAAGAAACGAGTCTGAGATTTTCTCGGAAATGATCGATCTGGCTGTGGGGCTGGCTGTTGGCTTGATGCTGGAAGACACCGCGCAATTCCGTGCCGCACCGGAAGCTCTGGGGGTGCGTTACGGCGAGCCGGGCGAACTCGCGTCACAGTCCGATTTGTTTCGCCGGCTGTTGTCGCATTTACCCGAGACCGAGCGGCTGGTTCTGGAACTGCACTACGATCAGAACTTTCCGTTCAGCCAGGTCGCCCAGGTGATGAGCTTGAGTAAGGGACGGATATCGCAGCTGCACAAGAGCGCGCTGGCCAAGCTGCGTGAACTGGCGAGGTCGCGGCCGAACCTTGATCTGCGCATGTGAGCTGTGTCACGCCTAGGAGCGCTGGATCAGCATGGCGAGCAACTCGTCGAGCTGACGGCTCACCTGGGAGTCCTGGCCGATGGTCTCTTCGATGGTCTGGACCAGGGTGCCAAACTGGGGGTCGCGGAGGACGACATCTCCGAGATCCCAGCCCAGCACCGACTCGAGGAAGGAAATCCGGGCGCGCCGGCGGCCGACCGCGGTGGAAAGGTCGTGCGAACGGAGCTCGCGTCCGATCCGGCGCCTGAGCTCTTCGCTGGTTTCCGCGCGCTGTGGAGCACCCTGCTTCAAGCGGGCGGCGGAGGCCGCAGAACTGGCATCGGCGCCCCGTGCCTCGACCTTCTGCAGTAGCTGCTGTCGGAGCGAGTCCAACAACTGGTCCATGCGGTCGATGCGGGTCATCCGGGGCGTCTCTTACGATGGGTGAATTCAGCCTTCCGAACTGTCGGGCCCCTGATAGGTCTTGCGCAGCAACTCCGCCGCCCGTTGCTGCGATTCGGACTTCTCCGGGGAGGAGGATGTAGATCTCGCGATGCGCTCGCGCAGCTTGGTCATGTCGGCTCGCAGGGCAGCGTTGTTGAATTCCATCCCCAGGCCGTGATCGAGGTGCGCCAGGGCCGCGGGGGTGTTCTGGTCCAGAAGAGCCTCGAAAGCGCCCTTGAATTCGTTCCACGGACCCGCGGGGTCCAGCTCGGACAAGGGATCCCATTCCCGCCGCGCCCCTTGTGGATCCCCGGTGAGCATGCGCAGCAGCCCCAGCTGGAAGCGGGCGGCGACGGACCGCGGATCCAGGGCAAGGGCCTTTTCCAGTCCTGCGATTGCCTCCTTCGACATGCCGATCTCGGCATGCTCGGCCGCCAGGAGGTGATAGGCCTGCGCCATCGTCGGGGCGTCCGCGATGCACCGTTTCAACTTCAGGATCGCTTCGTCGTGCCGCCCATTCCGGCTGTCCAGGATTGCCAAATGGAGCAGCTCATCCGGATTCAGCGCCGCGCCTGTCATTCAATCGCCCTTGCAGTATGAATGGAGGATACTACAGACGCAACGCACAAGCCCGGTTCCGGGGCGGTATGCCCAGGGACCACTGTTCGTCGCCCGGATTAAGTTCTCCCTCCACTTGCCCGCTTCTTTGGATGCGTGCACGTTCGAAACTCGTCCACCGTCGACCGCCGAAACGCTGTAGTTGCAACCGTGGCTTTGCCGCCGACCCCAGCTTGCGAAGGTCCGAAAATGGATGGGCCAGCTGAGCGCGGAGCTACTGTTGCTGCTGCAATGGCTGCACCCAGCGCGGCCTCACCACGGCCGAGGACGCGACCGAAAGGGCCCTGCGCACCCGCGAGGCCAAGCAAGCCCAGCCGCGCGACCAGCTGCTGGCCACTTGGACCGAAAAGGCCCGCGCCGCCGGCTTCGACCTGGGCGAAGTGGCGAGCGCCGCGCGCCCCGCCGGCGAGGTGCAGAAAGCCCCGATCGACGCCCCGGCCGCGGTGTCTGCCGCGGTCGATCGCCTGGCCGAAAGCGAAGCCGTTTTCCGCCACGCCGAGCTGCTGCGCTGGGGCCTGGCCAGCGCGATGGGGCAGGCGTGCGTGGCCGAGTTCGAGGCCGCGATCGCGCAGGCCAGGGACAGCGGCCGGCTGCATGAAATCTCCCTGGCCGGCCGCCGCGCCTGGACCACCACGGCCCCGCGCGCGACCAGGAGCAGCGCCTGCTCGACACCGCCCCCGCCGGCCGCGGCCAGGTCGCCGCCGCGGTCCCCTTGCAGGCGCTGCGCGTCCACTTGGAAGCCTCCAAGCTCGATCCCAGCCAGCGCGCGGCGGTGGAGTTGATCTCAACCGCCACGGACCGCTTCGTCGCCACCTAGGGCCGCACCGGTACCGGTAACTCGAAACGCCGTGGGCGTCACTACAGCAATCAAGGATCCCGGTCGCCGCTCCCGTCCTGAGCTGGCGCCGTTGGGGCTTGGCATGGGGCAGTCGGCCGACGCAATCGTGGATTGCTGCAAGTGCAGCAGGCTGAATCCAGATCTAAATATTTCAATAAGTTACTTGATGTCCGAACCGTTCGTCGGCTGCCCTAAACAACTTTGAACGTTCTTTGGATTTTTATTAGTAGGAGCCAAAGACGGCTCCTTTAATGGAGGGCGCTCCGATGACCTCGATCTTCGCAGGCAGTGGCTTGGGACTGTTCGGAAGCTCAGTGACGCAAGTCAACGGCTATGGATCGAGCGGACGGTCGAAGGTCGGGCAAGGCACCGACAACGCCTATGTAAACGCCGAAACCGGGAACCTGGTAATCCAGGGCCTAGACGAGTTCGTCTCGGCGGTAGGCCTCAGCGATGTCCTGACCCGCACCTACAACAGCCTTGGGAGCGGCGCCTCCGCCGGTTACAACGGCGACCAATGGACCTTTTCCTTCGAGCGCAGCTTGTCAGTTACCGCGCTCACCTCCCAGCTCAACGTCATCCTCGCCACCCTCGGGGGGGCGACGCTTGGAGCGCTTACCGGCAATCCCCTGACCAACGCCGTCTACTCGGTGCTGCTGGCGGGGACCAGCATCGTGCGCACCAGCTCAGACGGCAACGCCGAGACCTTCCTTTACAACGCAAGCCTCGGCGCCTGGCAAGCCAAGAACGGATCCGGTGCCTACGACGTGATCGGCGCCGTGGTGTCAGGCGGTGTGGTGACCAGCTGGAACTACATCCAGGGCGGCACTGGCATTGTCGAAAACTACACCACCAGCGGCCAGCTGCACACTATGGCCGACCAGAACAACAACAAGCTGACCTACAACTACACGGGCGGCTTGGTCACCAGCATCACCGACGGCTATGGGCAGTCGGTCACCCTGAGCTATACCGGCAACAACCTCACCCGCATCGCCGTAAACGGTCACGTGCCGGGTGGCAGCACCTTGCAGAATCTGATCCGCGTCGAATACCAGTACGACACGTCCAACCGGCTGCAGTACGTCTTCGTCGAGCTCACGTCCAACAACAGCAATGCGACATTCGACGGCAACGTCTACACCACGACCTACGGCTATGAAGGTACGTCCAATCGCCTTACCAGCGTGACGCAAAGCGATGGCACATCCCTGACCATCACCTACGATTCCACCACCCACAGAGTCAGCACCATCAAGGATGGCAAGAACAACGTCACGACCTTTACCCCTGTCGCGGGAAGTACGACGGTAAAGGATGCGCTGAACAACCTGGTCACCTATACCTACAACACCACCACCGGCAACCTGCTCAGCGTCACTCAGCCGGCGGCCAGCGGGTCCGGCACGGTCACCACGTCGTATACCTACGACGCCAACAACAACATCACCCAGGTCAGCGACGCCGCCGGCCGCAATTTCTACTACACCCCCGACGGCGACGGCAACATCACGAAGATTCAGGATTCGGCCGCCAGCAACACCAGCGACACCGTCACCCGCGTATACGACGTTCACGACCGCCTGCTCAGCGAAACGACTTACACCACCCCGGCGGCCGGAGTGGGCCAGGCGGCAACCAATCCGCTGACCACCTATTACGTCTACGACGGCAACGAAAACCTGCGCTTCCTCATCACTGCCCAGGGCGATGTCACGCAGTACATCTACAATAGCCAGGGCCAGCGCATCACCGCCATCCGCTACACCGGCACCCCGTTCAATGGCACCTTCTCCGGAAGCTATACCGGCCCCGACGGCAGTCCTGGTTCGATCCCCACCGTCACGGACCTGACCAATTGGCTAGGCGGCAGCAACGGCACTCGCCCGACTCTCACCCAGATCGAGCGCTCCGACACCACCTACGACCTGACCGGCCAGATCCAGACCGTCACGGCATGGAACACTACGGACGGCACGGGTGCCGGCTTCAACGACGGCAAGCAGAGCGTCACGCACTACGTCTACGACGTCAGCGGGCGCCTGCTGATGCTCATCGATCCGCGCAACGGTGCGCTAAGCCCCGTGGGCGTCAACCCGTATGGCAACGTGACGGCGGGTTTTGGCACGGGCAACTACGGAACCGGCCTGACTTTCGTCACCAGCACGAGCTACGACGGGCTGAATCGCATCCTCAGGCAGCAGAACGGCCAGGGTTTGACCACGACCACCGCTTACAGCGGCGGCAACATCACCGTCACCGCACCCAACGGCATGAAGACCGTCAGCAGCTACGACGCGGACGGCGAGCTGACCGGCGTGGTGCAGACCAGCCATACCGGGGCGGCGCTTGGCACCACCACCTTCGCTTACGACGCCGACTGGCGCCTGCAACGCACCACCGATCCCGATGGCCAGCAGACCTACTACACCTATGACGGCATGGGCCGCCGCACAGGCATTATCAGCCCGCAGAAGGAGTTGACCGAAACGGTCTACAACGACGATGGCGAGGTCATCGGCGTGATCCAGTACGCGAACCCGGTGACTGCGGCTCTTGCCGACGCCAACGGCAATCCCCTGGTCCCGCCCCCGACCATCGCTCAGTTGCGCCCGACGCCCTCCTCGCTGGATCGCGCTACGCGCAGTTTCTATGACGGCGCCGGTCGCTTGATCGACATGGTCGATCCGCTTGGATACGTCACCCAGTACGCCTACGACGGTGCCGGCCGGAAGCTCAGCCAGACGCAGTACTACACCGCTCTTGGTACGGTCCCGACCAGCGGCAAGTCCACTGATATCACGGTCTCGCCCAGCACCGGCAACGACCGGCTGACCCGCTACTTCTACGACAACGACGGCCGCCAGACCGGATCGTTCGATCCGGACGGCTTCCTCACGCTCACGGCCTACGATGCCGCCGGCGAGGTGCAGAGCACGACGGCCTATGCCAACGCCCCGGTGGCTCCGTCCGGCTCCTCGACGGCTACTGCCCCGCTGAGCTCGCTGATTGCCTGGACCACCCCGGACAGCCAGCACGACCGTATCAGCTATACCTTCTACGATGGACAGGGCCGTGTCTCGGCGCAGATTGACGCCGCCGGCTACCTCACCGCCAACAGCTATGACCTCGCAGGCAACCTAAGCCAGCAAAAGCGTTACGCCAATCCCGTTACCTACTCGGGCACCGGACCGGCGCCCACGCCTACAGCTTCATCCAGC